>OFEJ01000007.1_pt1 | contig 115881 bp, 113 predicted proteins | sample 1521051 | NCBI WGS metagenome assembly OFEJ01 (sample SAMN06268701, study PRJEB24108) | sediment metagenome | isolation source: Joseph's Coat, Yellowstone National Park, Wyoming, USA | place: USA:Joseph's Coat, Yellowstone National Park, Wyoming, USA | reverse complement strand
GTTTATTATGTCTCCAATCCTCCAGGTTTTTACTCCGCTTGCACCTGGGCAGAAGTCGGCTATATCCACCTCCCTTGTCCTCTTTACATAGTCGGGACAAGATGGGTCTGAGCTTAGGTTTTCGCCCCTTAGATATCTTATTATACAGCTGGCATTAGCGGGCTGGCAGGTTCCACCACCACCGCAATCTCCATTGTTGGTGCAAAGCACCTCTGGGTTGTTGGAACAAACCTTCCATATGTTGCTGAAGTAGCTTGCGGATGAGGTGGTAAAAGAGGTAAGAGTTCCATCTTTGTTGTAGAGAATGTTTCTGTCTGATGGGTTTCTGTTGGCAAGCTGACAGCCTGCATCAAAGACAGGGATAACTTCATTTATAGATTTTGTCCCCTCCATCACACAAGAGGTGGTTGTATCTGAGCCTTGCAGGATGGCAACTTTCGTTTCGTTGTCGTTTGAATCAAAGAAGAACTGGAATATTTTGTCAATAGCAGCACCCGCTATGTTCAAAAATTTGGGTTCCGTGGTGTCTTCCCTCAGGTTTTGCATCGTATCTATCCAAAAAGACCTGAGAAAGCCAAGCCAAGAGACCTCCTTGCCATCCTTTGTTATGTATTTGGGATAATAGTAAGGCTGGACTATGATGGAGGATATGCCAGTTCTTGAGGTAAGGGTGGCAACGGTGGAGCCAGAGGACGCACGGCGGAGGATGTCAGTAAATGCGCTTAAAAGTGCGCTTCTCAAAGCAGGCGCATCATTCGCTTCGTAAAAGTTATAAGGAAGACCATCCCTCGGAGAATTGAACGCAGTATCCCACTCCGCACATTGGCTATTCCAAGTGCCAGAGGGATCGCATTGAGGGAGAGGATAAACAACGCCCCTGCTGTTGCAATAGGTTGTTGTGGGAGTTTGGATGTTAGTTCTGACAGTGTATCCTAAAAAAGCACTACAATAACCATAACCGTTTGGGTATTGTATGTTGGTAAAAGGATAGGGCCATGTGTTGCCATCTTTGTCGTCAAAACCTCCGAATATGGCGGTGGTGATCATCGCCTGTCTGCCCTGTAGGGCAGTATCTGGGTCCGTGTCGCCAAAGACATAAACTGCGTAGGTATAGACGTTTTGCGTGCCCGGAAGATCAGTCCTTAAGTCTTGAGTTGCCATAATTCTGGCAGGCACCACTGGGTCAACCCTTCCATTCCAAGCTCCGTCAGAGATCAAAAGCACAAAACCTTTTCTACAGGGAACAGGTATGCTATTTCCACCACTATAGTCGTAGTATGGGTCTTTCTCAGCGTTCCCTCTGCGTATGTGGTCGCGGTTTGATTCATAGTAGTGGTCATTGCTTTGCTTGTAATAATCGTAGGCTTCCCAAAGGGCTTCACCGGTAGGTGTCCCATAGTATGGAGTTTCGTTGTTTATAGCTTTTATTAATTCTGAGATTGTAGCGTTTTTCCCTACTCTAATTACTCCATATCTTGAATCACTCGCAAAAACCATAAATTCCATGATGAGCTGACACTTTTCGTTTATCTGTCCGTTTAGGTCGGAAGTGTCGCAGAAAGAGTGTATGACTCCCTTTATTGAGCTTGGGTCAGAGGGACGGATCCGTATTCTGGCGCTCGTTATTGAAATAGGGCATGTGGCACCTGAGATAGTAAGAATTCTGTTGCTTGGGCTTGTTGCAGTTATAGCAAAAGTACACCCTAAATTGGTGTCAGTGATGGCATATGTTGCACCTTCACTCTCTAAAAAGGTGGTTGCGCTCGTGCTTGTTCTCCCACCCGTTAGCACCCACCTTGCTATATCAATACGTGTGGTTGTTATCCAGTTAAGAAGATTGCCAGAGATACAATTAGATGTCCCAATTTTGTTAGAACAGTTGCAACTATTCTCTTGAAAACTTGAACCACTATAGCTGTAGCATTTGTTTGGGTCAAAGTAGCCGTAGTAAGTTTGTGAGGTGTCATACTTCCAAGGGGAAGAAGATGTTGCGATGCTTGTTCCACACAGGGCTAAATAACCTGAATATCCGTAAAAATTACATGGCACGTAGGTTGGAAACTGCATTGAACCCGAGAGGTCCATAACAATCAAGACGTTGGGTTTAACCTGCTGTCCTACAATCGGTGGGATGTAGCAATAGTCAGTCATGTTGGCACTGTAAGACCTTTGCAGTCCAAAGGACATAAAAATTACAAGCACCAACAATAGTAGTTTTCGCATTTTTAATCCTCCCAGCCGAGAATCTTAATTTGGATAATGTTTCCCGTAGAGTCCTTTTCTATCTCCACAATTCTGGCAAACTGAAGGGATTCTGGGTTTACCGCAGACCCGTCAATCTTTATAATTGCTACACTCTTTGCCAAGGTTCCCACCAGTTTATCCTTTGCATAAAGATCGTTTCCCCTTATTGCAAAAGGACCCTGAAAAACCTCTCCAGCTAAGGAAAAAGTAAATAGCATTAGCCCAAGCATCAACCTTTTCATCTCCCAAACCTCCTTCAATTTTTAGATTAACCCAACCTCCTGCCCTTTGCGTGAAGTTTCTGTGAAATATGCGGGCCTATCCTTTGTCCTCTTTGTGAGGAATTTCTAAAACTCTGTAAAGAAGGACCTTGATCTCTGTGATCTCCTTTCTCATTTCCTTTAGTTCAGTTCTTATGTCCCTTATGTCCTGCTCAATCCTGTCAATCCTTCTATTCACATCCTCAAAGCGTCTATTCATATCCTCAAAGCGTTTATTTACATCCTCAAAGCGTTTGTTGATTAAAAATACATACCCTCCTATGATGGCAGAGAGTGTGCCGATGATCGTAAAAACCTGCGTCCAGTCCATGGCTTTAATTTTATTCCTCCTTCACCAAAAGCCCAGCTTGGATTTGGTGAGTATGGCAAAAAAGGACCAGATGTCCTTTGAGACGGTTATGCGTGGGATGGCGTAAGGGTCCGAATAGGGCTTTACTGTCATTTTTTCAGTGGTAAAGCAGGACCTTAGGTATTCCCCGCATTTTTTCTTCAATTCGTCGCTGTAATCTCCAAAGGGATAAGCTCCATGTTCTACACTTTCTTCCAGAAAGCTTTTGAGTAAGCCCATGGATGTTTTAAAGTCCTCCTCTACTCTGCTTTTCATCTCCTCTTCCGTTTCAAAAGTAAGCAAACTGTCAAAGTTCCTTTTGAGTAATTCCTTCAGCTCTTTTTTCCAAGACCTCTTTTCAAAAAAGCTATCTCCTAAGGATCGGATGAACTCTTTGACCTCTGGCTTTAGGCTTCCTGCCCTTATGGCTAAGGAACCCTTCATAGGAAAGATGGGATAACCTTTTCTTAAATCACCTTTGTATGCGTGCAAAAGAGACCAGTGTCCATCTCCATCGTAGAAGTCTATAATTTCGTCCCTTTCAAAGGCTTTTAGATGCCAATGGGAATGCCAACCAAAGGAAAAGACATCCCTCATGCTCTTTATTTCCTCCAAGGTCAAAAAGTCTGTGCTTCTACCCTGCTTTACAAACTCTGCGTTTGCGTCTTTCATGCTCTTTGGTCTATAAAGCTCTTCCCAAGACACTTTCCCTTCCCAGTAATCAAGGAGGGTAGGTCTCTTTTTGTCCTCCAATAGCACCCGAGAGGTTGCTAAAAAGAGGGTTGCTTTTACTCTGTGCTTTTTCAGAATGGGATAGGCGTAAATGTAGTTGTCCGCATAGCCATCGTCAAAGGTTATTGCCACTACGTTTTTTTGGCATTTTCCGTTTATCACGCAATCCAAAACCTCATCCAAAGAGACTATTTTGTATGTGCTCTTTAGTATTTTTATTTGCAAATCAAAGGTTCTCCACCAAAGGTCAAAGCCGGGATTTTTTATAACCTTGTGATACAAAAGCACTAACATGTGGTTATTTTATTCCCAGGAGTTTTTGGAAGAGGTTTATGTACTCTTGGCAGGTTTTTTCGGGAGTAAAGTTCATGGCGGTTTCCCTTGCCCTTTTGCCTATTTGGTGGTATTCTTCCGGAGATAGCTTTAGCACCATTTCCATCTTTTGCCTCATGGCATTAAAGTCTCCCACATTCACGCTAAAGCCGTTAAAACCATCCTTCAAAAAATCCTCCACTCCGCCCGCCTTGGTGGCTATAACAACCTTCTCGCAAGCCATAGCTTGCAAAAGTGCATTAGGCAGTCCCTCAAGGTAAGAGGACATAACATAGTAATCTCCCGCGTTGATATAATCCTCCGGGTTTTCTCTAAAACCCACGCCTATTACCCTTTCCTCCACCGAGTAGGCTTTTGCCAGTTTATTTCCCTCCGTGTCCGTGAGCGAACCCACCAAAAGCAGATAACAGTTGGAACAGTTTAGCTCGGAGAAGGTTTTGATGAGCATATCTTGTCCTTTCACTGGAGGGTTCCAGTTGGCAACATTTACAAAGACCTTGGCATCTGTGGGAATGCCCAACTGCCTTCTTATGCTTAAGCCCTTTTCCTGGTTCGGATAAAACCTCTCTAAGTCTATAGCACTTGGGATAACGTAGAGTTTATGCTCTGGAAAGCCTGCGGATGCAAGGTTTTTTACAACCGCTCTGGAAACACCTACCACCGCATCTGCGTATGCATACTTTAGCTTTAGGGATAAAGGGTTCGGCACCCTTGCACTTCTTTTGACCACCACAAGCTTTGGCTTGTTTTTTAAAAAGGGATAGATAAGCCTAACGTAGTCGTAGGCATGGGGGGAGTTTGCTATAACCACATGGTAGTTGTTTTCTCTTATGATCCTGTATAACCTTAGGTAGTTGGCAGGGTTCAGCCGGTTAAATTTGGTGTGGTTTTCAAAAAACCGAAAGACCACACCATAAGGGGAAAGCTTCTCTACCATTTCTTTGTTTTGGTAGGCAAGGGCAAGCTCCACGTCTACTTCTCGCTTTTTTAGCTCCCTTGCAAGGAGATAAACCTGCTCCTTTGTTCCACTCCAGCCAAAGCCGTCTACCACCGAGAGAACTCTTAGCACTTAATATATTGTATTTGGGAAATGTGGCTCCTGCTTTTGGTAGTTTTTCTGTCGGGTTGCACGGTGGTTATAAAGGACAGGGAACCCATTTCTCAAAGGGAAAGGGGGAGGGTAACAGGTCCTCTCAGGGCATACTGTCCATCCAAAATTGAGACGGTGGGCTTTTACTGCACGGGCAACAGGGCATACAGCAACCTTGTTCAAGCGGGCAGTCGGGTTAGGGTATATAGCCAAAGCACGGGAAAAAGCATAACCATAGCGGTCTATAGGAGGGATGATGTCAACGGTGTATGCGTGCCGGAGAGGTTTGAGTCCCTTTTGGGAAGGGCACCCTTTAGGGCGGTCTTGGGGGTGGAAAGATGCGGACTGGATGGAAATACGGTATGCCCTCCCGTGATCAGAGGTATGGCAAGCTGGTATGGCTATCTTCATCATGGAAGGGAGAGCGCTTACGGAATAATCTTTGATAAAGATGGGATGTATGCGGCACATAGGGAGCTTCCCCTTGGCACCCTGCTGAGGGTAAGGAACTTAAAAAACGGCAGAGAGGTGGAGGTAAAGGTGATAGATCGGGGGCCCTTCAAAGAGGGTAGGGTGTTGGACCTCTCAGAAGGTGCGGCGAGGAAGTTGGGGATGATAGGGGATGGAGAGGTGCCGGTGGAGGCGGTGGTCCTCCGGTGTGGAGATTAGGCACTCTCTATTATGTTCTTTAAGATTTCTCTTTCCAAGGGAGAGCTAACTTTTGGCAGGATGGTTTCTATTACAACCCTTTGGGCGGAGTTGTACCTTTCTAACCTTCTGGCACATCGGATGGTGTCCCTGATGGAAAACACGAACTCTACGGGCTCTTCGGACCTTTGGCTTTGATAATCCCTGTACGCCTTCCTTATGCGGTTGGCGATCTTGAGTAGGTCAAAGAGAAGGTATATGTGCCTTTCCCTTGTTGGGTTTATCAACCTTTTTGCCTGTGGAGTTTCCACCTGATTTATCAGTGCATACCAAAGATAAACAAATTCTTCGTTGGAGAGGTCAGAAAGCGAAGAAACGTAGTCTTTTAAGATCAGTGCTTCGTCGGGATGGAAAAAGCCCCTGCTGTCCTCAAAGGGTGGATAATCCACGAACATCACATCCGCACGGGACTTTATGTCCTGCGGAAGTTCAGAGACGCCAAGATAGTGCTGTGGGTTCATACCGCCCACCAAGATCACATCGCTCCGTGCCTTTATGACCTCTCCAGTAGGCATTACCAAATACCTTCTGTAGTCAAAAAGTGGGTTAAAGAGCTTTACCAAGGCGGGCGGGAGGGTGTTGATCTCGTCCAAGTATATGACCGCACCGGGGGTTTGCAGGGCTTTGATAAGGTCTGAGAAAACGCGCTTTGTTCCCTTCTTGGGGTCAAACTCGTAGGTGTAGGTTAGGTCCTCTTTTTCCATCTTTGAGTGGCATGGGATTATATACAGAGGTCTGTTGGTAAGGGCGGAGAAAACTTCCACTAAGAAGTTTTTGCCCACGCCCGCATCTCCCTCCAATATAAGTATGCCCTCTCCAAAGCTGAGCTGGTCTTTGACCATAGAAACGAACCTTTCTAAGTTATAGACAAACCAGGGAGTCTCTTCGTAAGAGACAAAAAGAGGGAGCCTGTAGGGTTCGTAGGAGAAAAGTCCTCGTAAGTGCCTGAGGTAGCTCCTTACCCACTTGGGCATTGACTTTAATTCTTTTACGGGCAGAAGGTTTGAGTATCTTTTGGGCTCCAAAAGGACGCCATCTTCCCTTTCAAAGGCTATTTTTGCGTATATCTCACCACCTATGGGCAAATTTTCCTCTACCTTTAGCCTCCAAGAGAGCTTTCTACGCTCACCGCTAAACTTTGGAAATTCTTCTCTGCCAAAGAACACCCTGTCCTCGGTGGTGGTTATTTTGAACCTTTTTAGCCTGTACGAGATAACCTTTTCCTGCAGGAGCCTTTGAAGGCTTTGCTCTCCTTCCCTGCTCAATTCCCTAGGCAGTGTGTTCAGGAATTCCCTAAAGTCCTTTACCTCCTCCATGGCTTCAAGCTCTTCAAGGTCTTGGCTTTCTTTGCCCTCAAGGGCTACCTTTAGTTCCTCCAAAGCCCTCGTCAGTCTGTTTTTAAGCTCCCTTTCCAGCTCCTCCTTTGCTTTTGAGAGCTTTTCAAACTCTTCTCCGTCCGCATTTCGGAGCCATTCTTCTATTTCCTTTAGCTCCCTTTGACTAGCTGTGCCCCTTTGAACCTTTTCCCTTATTTGCTCCAAAAAGAGCTCTAACCTCTTTTTTTTGAGTAGCTCCTCCGCCTCAAAGTAAAGTTCTCTTATCCTTCTAAGGGGGATGTCCAGGCTAGCAATCTCCTTGAGGGAGTTTAGGTCCTCCAACTGGGAAAGATCCTTTGCCTTCTGTACCTTAGAGACGAATTCCTTGTAAGCCTTTTCCGCCTGCTTTAGGACTTTTTCTTGCCTATCTTTGGGATATATAAAATCCACCAAGTTGGAGCCAAGCTTTATAAGTTTGTAGAGCTTTCTGTCCTTGTCCTGTAGCCACCTACTGGTGTATATGTAGCCGTCCTTTGATACCTTTACCACCGAGTAGCCAAAGCCCTCGAGGGTTTTCAAGTATTGGAGAGTTTGCAGGTCCAGTATGCCAAGATGGTTGTCCTCCGCGTCTGCCAAAAACACAAACAGACCCTCTGGGTCCCCGTCCAGTTGGGAAACCTTCAGGGGTACATCTATCTTGTAAAGCTCTTCCTCCGTGTATGCATCCAAGACTATAACCTTACCCTCTTCGCCCAAAATTAGCCTTCCGTTTATTAGGGTTACTGCCCTGCCAGCCCTGTAGGGAAATTTTCTTAGCAAATTCCCACCCAAGCTGTATATGGCAGAACCCTCTGTGCCAGTGATGAACAGTTTGGATGGTGTTAAAAACTTTATAGCCCTTAGCTCTCCTACCTCGCTCACGCTGAAGCTACTTTTGAACTCCACCCTCTGCAAAGAGAGGTCTTCTCCTATATCAATGGCATAAACCCTGTTCCCTACCACTCCAAAGGCTAAAACTCCCCGCATTAGGTCCAAGCCCATGGAAGGTCTTATGCCCTCCTGGGAAAGCTTAAAGCTCTTCCAAGTGGATGGGTTCTCCGGGTCCTCTATGCGATAGACCACCAAATAGGGGGGTGTGATGAGAATAAGGAAGTTTTCTTTAAAGAGGATCTCTGAAACCACCTGTGCGGGTGGGCGTGCGGGAAGTCTGTGTAGCCTACCCCTCCAGTCATAAAACTGAAATAACCCATACCTTCTTCCTACCAAAAGCCAACGGGCATCTTCGGAAACATCCAAGGTTTCTATCCAATACTCCTCCACCTTTGGGTCCGGGTCCTGTTGAAGGTCCTGTTCTAGCCACAGCTTCAGAACACCCTTTGAAGTGGTTATCTCATAGACTTCCTCTGTTTGCTTTTCTTTTCCACCAAAGAGTCTTTTAAGAAGTTCCATACAAAAGGAGTTTAAGCCCAAAGGTGAGAAGGCGGTATAAGTTTTTTGTTATATGCTTATAAGCTTACTTTATACTGCTTCCTTGAGGATATACTTGGGCTTGATCCGCTGAATTACTACCTCTTCGTCTATGAGCACCTTCTCTACGTTCTTTTTGGAGGGCACTTCAAACATCACATCCACCATTATCTCTTCCATTATCGCCCTGAGTCCTCTGGCACCCGTTTTGCGTTTTATGGCTTCCCTCGCAATTTCCCGTAGAGCACCTTCGGTAAATTCAAGCTCTACGCCTTCCATCTCGAAGAGCTTTTTGTATTGCTTTACCAAGGCATTTTTGGGCTCCACGAGAATTCTCACCAGGTCATCCTCCGTTAGCTCATCAAGGACTGCGATTACGGGGAACCTGCCTATGAACTCGGGGATCATGCCAAAGTGTATTAGGTCGTCGGGCTCCACGTAAGTGAGCACGTTGCCCTCGACGTTGTATTTGCCTATGGCAGACTCAAAACCCACCACCGACTTTCCGAGCCTTCTCTTTATTATGTCCTCAAGGCCCACAAAGGCACCACCGCAGATGAAAAGAATATCAGTGGTATCCACTTGTATAAACTCTTGATGAGGATGCTTTCTGCCACCCTGTGGGGGCACGTTTGCCACCGTTCCTTCTACGATCTTTAAGAGGGCTTGCTGAACACCCTCCCCAGACACGTCCCGGGTTATGGAAGGGTTTATGCCCGACTTTTTGGCGATTTTGTCTATCTCGTCAATGTAGACTATACCCTTTTGGGCAAGCTCTACGTTATACCCGCAGTTTTGCAGGAGCCTTGTTAGCACGTTCTCCACATCCTCTCCCACATACCCAGCCTCCGTTAGGCTGGTGGCGTCCGCTATGGCAAAGGGCACGTTGAGTATTTTTGCCAAGGTTCTGGCAAGCAAAGTTTTTCCTGAACCCGTAGGTCCTATCATAAGGATGTTGCTCTTTTCTATTTCTACATCATCCAGCTTCAAACCCATCTCCTTCATTCTGACTCGCTTGTAATGGTTATAAACCGCCACCGATAGGATCTTTTTGGCCCTTTCCTGTCCTATTACATACTGGTCTAAGATGGCTTTTATTTCATCGGGCTTTGGTAGCTCCTGAACTTGATGCTGTGCCAACTGGCTCTTTTGCTCTCTTACTATAGCCTCGCAGGCGGACACACACCTATCGCATATGTAGGTGTCGTTGGGACCCGCAATGAGGACCAAAACCTCCTCCTGACTCCTACCACAAAAGGAACATCTACGTCCTGCTGTCTTTCTACTCATTCTTTTTAAATTATGTCCTTTTGGTTATCACCTTATCCACTATGCCATACTCCATAGCTTCGTAGGCAGACATAAAGTAGTCCCTTTCCACATCCTTCTCAATCTTTTCTAAGGGTTGCCCAGTGTGGAAGGCGAGTATTTCGTTCAGCATATTCTTTATCCTCTTTATCTCCTCTGCGTGGATTATTATGTCCGTAGCTTGACCGGTTATACCGCCCAAGGGCTGGTGGATCATGATGCGAGAATGGGGAAGGGCATACCTCTTGCCCTTAGCACCCGCCGCAAGCAAAACCGCGCCCATAGACGCCGCCTGTCCTATGCAGATGGTAACCACATCGGGCTTTATATACTGCATCGTGTCGTAGATTGCCATACCGGCGGTAACGGAACCACCGGGGGAGTTAATGTACATGTATATGTCCTTATCGGGGTCCTGAGCTTCCAGAAAGAGAAGCTGGGCAACGATCAGATTTGCCACATGATCGTCTATGGGATAACCAAGCAAAACGATCCTGTCCTGCAGTAGCCTTGAGTATATGTCGTAAGCCCTTTCGCCCCTTGGTGTCTGTTCTATAACTATGGGCACCAGCTGGTCAAGTATTTTCATCCTGCTTTTCCTCCTTCTTTTCTTCAACTTCAATCACCTGAACTTTACTCATTATATCTTCTAAGGCTTTTCTCCTCAGAACATCTCCCTTTATTACTTCTTCTAAGTTTCTTGATTGCACATCAGCCTTTATTTGCTCTGGGCTAACGCCATAGGCTTGTGCTAGCTTTGTGTATTCCTCTTCAAGGTCCTTTTCCTCTGCCTGCAGGTTTTTTGTTTGGGCGTATTTGTCAAGGATGTATCTTAGCTTTATGTTTGCGATTGCCTGAGGCAGAAGCTCCTGTGCCAACCCTTGAATATTTATGTATCGTGTGTCTATACCCAAAGAAGATAGCTCCCCGAGTCTCCTTTCCACCAGAAAGCCCAGCTCTCTCCTAAGTAAGGTTTGAGGAATTTCAAACTCATGAAGTTCAATGAGTTTTTTGGCTACCTCTTCCTCTATGAGGAATTTTCTGTAATTTTCAAGGTTTTCCTTGACCATCTGTCTGATCTTTTCCTCAGCGGAAGACCAGGTGTCTCCGAGCCCCAGCTCCTTGGCAAAGTCGTCGTTCACCTCCGGCAGGACCTTCTCCTTTACCGCCCTTATAGAGATTTTTACCCTTGCCTTTCCTACCACCTTGCCCTCCGCATCAAAAAGGTCCACACTCTCTATCTCCACCTCTTCCCCTTCCTTTTTACCCAGCAGTGCTTTGTCTATTTCTTCCCTCAAGAACCTCTGTCCTACTATTACGGTGGTTTCCCCTTCTGAGGTCTCTCCGCTTTCTAAGTCCTCCACTACGTAATCTATTACCACTAGATCACCTTCTTTAATTTCTCTATCCACCGGTTCCCAAAGGGCGTGTTGCTCTCTCAGTTTGTTTATCTCCTCTTGGACCATCTCCTCCTTGAACTCAACCTTTGGGATCTCCACCCGAAGGTTTTCTATCTCTTGGAGCTTTAGTTCAAAGCTTGGAGGTACCTCAAAGACCACACGGTAGGCTACCTTTTCTTCACTTTCTTCAAGCTGGACCTCTTCAAGGTATATGTCCGCAGCGGGCTTTAGACCACTCTCTTCTATGGCTTTTGATAAAGTGGCATCCGCAACCCTTTTACCAACCTCCTCCCTTATGTAGTCTTTATACCTTGCCTTTATGAGCCAGAGAGGAGCCTTTCCCTTTCTAAAGCCTTCAATCTCTACGTTCTGCACCAACTCTTGGTATATGTTCTCCAAGTTTTTTCTTACGATATCTCCTTGGACTTCCACCAACAGGCTTTTAAATAGTCCTTCTCTGTCCTCAAGGCTGACCTTCATAGAAACCTCCTTAGATTTTATGCGGGTGGAGGGAGTTGAACCCTCACGGGCATAAGCCCACGGGATCCTAAGTCCCGCGCGTCTGCCAATTCCGCCACACCCGCTTAGGATTTAAAATTATAACATGCTCTTATTTCTCATATTATTAGCCTTTTTTGGCTTTTCAAGTGCGTCCGTGGTGGCAAGGGTGGGTTCAGAAGTTATAAGGAAGGACGAACTTTATGAGTACTTTAACTCCTACTGGAGGGAAATACTGCATCTACCAATAGCAAGGGCAACAAAGGAGGACGTGCAAAACTTTCTGGTGGAGCTCGTCAGGTCCAAGGTGATAAGGCAGGAAGCCAAAAAGATGGGTATAAGCTTAAGCGATGAGGAGGTGGAAGATTACATACAAAAGAACATAGGCTCAAAGCACCTAAGCCCGATAGCCCTTTATTTCATAAAGACGGAGCTTTTAGTGGATAAGATCGCAGAAAGGCTCTATAAAGGTTCCGAGATCACCGAAAATCAAGTGGTAGCCTACTACTATTTGAACCTCAGGGACTTTAAGATGCCCGCCCAGGTTAGGTTGGAACGCTTTGTGGCAGATAGCTTAGAAAGTGCCAACGAACTTTACTACAGGCTATCAAGGGAAATAGAGTTTTGGGAGGACATAAAGGGAGTTAAAAAGGGAGAAGCCATGTGGTATTCTATACAAGCATTGCCGGATGTGTTAAAGGCACAGCTGAGCCCTTACGAGGTGGGAAAGGTTTCAAAGCCCATATACACGGAGGCGGGCTATGTGGTTTTTAGGGTGGTGGGAAGGAGGAAAGAGGGTATCCTATCTTTGGAGGAAGCTAAACCCATGGTTAGGGCTAAACTTATAAGGGAAAAAAGGCAGGAGGTTTTAAAGGAATGGTTGGAAAAAACCTTAAGAAACTATCGGGTGGAATTCTACTTTTCACAGCTTTAGTAGTTTTTTCCTTTGCCCAACAACTGGTGGATAGGGTAGTGGCGTCTGTGAACGGAGACCCTATCCTTGAGAGCGATGTGAAACTGGGTATGCTCTTTTACAACACCACAGACAAGAAGGAAGTTATCTCAAAGCTTGTAGACGTATGGCTCATCAATCAGTTCCTTCAGGGAAAGGGCATTGGCGTGCAGGAGGAGGTTCTGGACCAAGCCCTGGTCAAAATAGCACAGGCTAACAACATGAGCCTTGAAGGACTACAGAACGAACTCCAAAAGGAGGGGCTTACACTAAGGGACCTTAAGGAGTTTTTAAGAAAAGAGCTCTTATTTAGTCAGGGCATATACGCGGTACTTTTGAAGGAGGTGAACGTGTCTTCCTTGGACTTGGAGTTGGAAAAGCTCAAAAGGGGAGAGGTGGAGACAAAAAGGTTGGTGGAGGTGTTAGTGGTGGATAAAAAGGATTCGGAAAGGCTGATGAAAGCCCTTGAGAGAACCAAAGACTTGCGGGAGCTTGCCAAAGCCCTTGGGCTGGAGGTGGAGACCCTTTTAGTAAAGAAAGGGGAACTGGTGGATAGCCTTGATAAGGAAGTTTGGAACGCCAAGGTGGGAGATATAGTCTTTGGAGAGGACAAAGAGCACATATACGTAGCCAAGGTGCTGGAGGTTAAAGAAGAGTATAAAGGAAAGTCTTTGGAAGAGCTAAAAGAGGAGTTACTTCAGAAAAAGCTTGAAGAGAGAAAAAAAGAGCTTTTACAAAACCTAAAGAAGAAGAGCTTTATAAAAATAATCGGATGAACTGGGAGCTAATTGCCACTGGTTTTTACTTGGGAAGGTTTAGGTATGCGCCGGGGACGGTGGGAACCCTTTTGGGCGTGCCATTGGCTTACCTTTTTGGTTTTAAGTGGTGGCTGGTGCTTTTGGTGGGTGTTTTCCTTTATTTTCTTGGGGTTAAATCTGCGGAATACATGATGGAACTTACAAGGGAGGAGGACCCAGAGAGCGTGGTAATAGACGAAATAGTAGGATACTTTTCTGCCTTTCTGTTTCTTGAGCCTACTTTAAAAGCACTACTTTTAGCCTTTGTTCTCTTTAGGCTTTTGGACATTCTCAAGCCCTTTCCCATAAGTCTTTTTGAGAAGATGCCCAAAGGGCATGGCGTTATGGCGGACGATCTGGTCGCAGGGCTTTTAACAGGGTTTATACTCTATCTGATACTTTGAGGAGGTGGAAAAATGTGGAGAGTTTTATATACAGGTCAAAGGCCACAGCACGAAAACATTGCCCTTGACCAAATAATGCTTGAGCTCAGGGCTCAGGATAAAATTCCCAACACCATAAGATTTTTGCAGTTCAAGCCCGAGTGCGTGCTCATAGGCTACCATCAATCGGTGGAACAGGAGGTACGGCTTGAATACGTCCAAAGGGAAGGCATAGAGGTAGGAAGGCGGATCACTGGCGGTGGTGCCATATACTTTGACGAGACCCAAATAGGCTGGGAGATAATTGCAGACAAAAACAGTTTTGGAGAAAACATAAGCTTTGAAGAGCTAACCGCAAAAATATGCAACGCGGTAGCGAAGGGGCTTCAGAAACTCGGCATTCCTGCCCAGTTTAGACCAAGGAACGACATAGAGGTGGAAGGAAGGAAAATATCCGGCACAGGGGGCGTTTTTGAAGGAAAGGCCTTTCTCTATCAGGGAACTATTCTCATGGACTTTAACGTAGAGCGCATGTTAAAGTCTTTGCAAATTCCTGTAGAAAAGCTAACCTCAAAGGGTATAAAGTCCGCAGAGGACAGGGTAGAGTGGGTCAAAAGATACTTGGGAAGGATGCCAGAAAAGGAGGAGGTCTTTTCTGCCATACTGGAGGGACTTTCAGAAGAGCTTGGAATACAATACCAATGGGGAGAGCTCACAGAAGAAGAAAAAAGACTTTTGGAGGAGAGAAAGGAATACTACAGGAGCCCAGAATGGGTCTATGAAGTAAAGAGGTCCTCCTCGGAGCCAGAGCTTCTGTTTGGAATATACCGCTGTTTAGGTGGCACCTTTAGGGTCTCCGCCAAAGTGGACCCAGACAGAAAACTCCTGGAACAGGTGGTCATAAACGGTGACTTTTTTGTGGAGCCCAAAAGGCTTATATACGACCTTGAGGCATACCTAAAACATACACCTTTGCAGGACGTGGAAAGGAGAATAAGGGAGTTTTTCAAGGACAGACAATGGGAAGGTTTGAACCTGACGGTGGATGATATAGTCTCCGCGGTGATGTTCCCGCTTACAAAGATGGAGGGGCTTGACTTAGGTATGGAAAAAAAAACTCTTAATGACATCATCGGCAGCATAGGGGGAGGGTTAATTGAGAACCTAAAAAAAGCAAAGGTTATGCTTTTGCCTTATTGTGCCAAGCCTCGCTGGTGCGATTATAGACATTTGGACGATTGCGGGGAGTGTGGAGGTTGCACGGTGGGAGATGCCTACAGACTTGCCTATCAAAAGGGCATGATTCCCATAACCATCACCTCCTTCGAGCTTCTGAGGGACACCCTCAAGTGGTGTGCGGAAAATGGCTACACCTACATAGGGCACTGCTGTTATGAGTTCTACGAAAAAAGGTATGAAATTTTTCAAAAGGCAAGCAAAGAGGGGGCAAAGGGTGTGCTCTTTAACATTGTGGGAACCACCTGCTACAGCTTGGGAGTGGAAGAGGAAGAAAAGGCATACCACGGCGAGTTTACCGTGGAGCTGGACCTTATAAAGGATGCCTTAGTCAAATCCCTGAGCGTAAAGGAGGACGAAAAGGTTTCTGAAAGGGTTCAAAGAAGACACTTTGATTTCTCTCCCTTCTTTAAGGACTTTGTGCCTTCTTATTACAAAAAGCCGAAGGCGGTGCCAACCCCCGAAGAAGACAGAACAAGAACAGCCCTCCAAAAGGAGGTATTTTTGGGAGATGCAACCGTAGATGGTGAGACTGTTAGCTACGAAACCGCCTTTGAAGTACTCGTAGAATGGCTAAGAAGTGCCAAAAGGCCCACGGTGGTAGTGGGTCCCCTCTTGCTGTGGGATTGGCAGGAGGAAGAGCTAAGCCAAAAGGCAAAAGCCCTGAGGGAACTTATAGACAGTGTAGAAAAGCTTCAGGTTAAGGTCCTTCCAGACTATCGCCCCAAGCTAAAAAAATACGACCCATCGGTGGAGATGGACCCCCCGAACCCCCATGAAAGCATACTCCACGACCAAAACGACCTAACCATCCTTGTGGGAGTTCACTGCTACAGGACGGACTTTGTGATAAGGCTACTTAAAAAGCACACTCCCACCAAAGTGGTTGCCCTCTGTGGTCTTTATGGTCATCCAGAAGCCCACCTATCCACAAGCTTTACGGACGCAGAAAAACTGTTTAAATTCTTAAGCCTATGGAAAGATTAACCCTTGAGATGCAGGCATTGGACATTATTCCTTTCCCCGCCCTTTTGATAGACAAGGACTACCAAGTGGTTTTTATGAATAAAAGGGCAGAGGAACTTTATCCTCAAGGCTATCAGATTTGCTACCAGATCAGTCATTCCTTTTCCGAACCCTGCCACCTTTACAAAGACCACCCCTGCCCCCTAAAGGAGATAACAGAAAGGGGTCTAAGAGAATGCTCAGTCCTTCACAAACACAAAACCGAGAAGGGAGAGGAATACCATTTGGTAAAGACAGTTTATATGCCTGAACATGACCTCTTTTTGGAGCTACACATCCCCTTGGAGGAGTTATTGTCCGCCTTTGATACCGTCCGGCTAAGACCGGAACTTTTGATAGATTTAGGTCCCCTTGCCTTCTTTCTGTGGGAAAAAAAAGAGGGCTGGCCCGTTAGGGATGCTTCCAAAAGTGTTTATGACCTCACCGGCTACACAGTGGAGGAGTTTTTAAGCGGTAAGATAAACTACGCGTCCCTTATTCATCCGGAGGATTTGGAAAGGGTTTCCCAAGAGGTGGCAACCTACACAAACGCCAACAAGGACTTTTGGACTCATCAGCCCTACCGGATCATTACAAAGGATGGAAAGATAAAATGGGTACTTGACCATACGGTAAGCGTCAAGGACAACGAGGGCAACATAGTTGGCTATTACGGCTATGTGATGGATATATCCGAGTTCTATGAGAAGGAAGAGCTCTTTAGGCTCCTTGCGGAGAACAACCCAAACGGCGTGATCCTGTATGACTTTCAGGAGGACAAGATTGTCTACGCTAACAGAGTTTTTCTTAGAACGCTCAAATACCAAGAGGAAGAGGTTATAGGAAAAAGCGTATTGGCTTTTGTGGACTCAAAGGATTTAGAAAGGGCAAGAAAGATAATAGAAAAAGGAACAGTGGGACACAGGAAACCTTTAGAAGCTATTTTGAAGCTCACGACAAAAACAGGAAAAGTTAAATGGTTCAAGTTTGTGGGGCATGTGGTTATATACAGAAACAAAGAACATTTGCTTGTTACCCTCATGGACATAACAATGGAGAAGGAAAGGGAAAAGAGACTCTTTTATTTGGCAACTACCGATAGGCTAACAAAACTTTTAAACAGACATGCGGGCATTAAAATGTGTGAAAACTTGCTTTATCAAGCTCAAAGATATGGGATTCCATTTTCTCTTCTCATACTGGATGTTGATGACTTCAAAAAGATCAATGATGAGCTTGGACACTTGGCGGGGGACCTTGCCCTGCGCAAAGTAGCAAAAGCCATAAAGAAAGGCATAAGAAAGAGTGATGTAGCCATAAGGTGGGGCGGTGAGGAATTTTTGCTCCTCTTACCACATACTGCGGATCCTCTTCCTATTGGAGAGAAGATAAGAAAGCTAATAAATGCCATAATTATAGACGGACACGGTCCTTTGAGCGTTTCCGTGGGTGCCACCACCTACCGGGAGGGTGATACCATAGACACTATGATCCAAAGGGCGGACAGCGCCCTCTATTCTGCGAAAAGGAATGGTAAAAACAGGGTTGAAGTAGCTTGAAAAGTGCAAGGGTAGGGCTATTTTAATCTCTTATGCAGTGGATGAAAAACATTTTCATATGGGTCCTTATCATTGGTTTTATGATCCTCGCCTTTAATGTGTTTAGCGGTTCAGAGAGGGACGCGGGCGTAATGACCCCAATAAACACCGTCCTTGAACTGGCAAAGGAAGGCAAGCTAAAGGAGGTCAAAATAAAGGATAACATCCTTGTGGGTATAACCACTGATGGACAAAAGATAGAAACGGGCTTGCCACCGGGAACAGACATAGTTAGCCAGCTCATAGAGAAGGGCGTTAGGGTAGAGGTGGCGGTTCAGGAGCACAGCGGATGGTGGCTAACCTTTTTAGTCTCTTGGCTACCCATACTGCTCTTTATCGGTGTATGGATCTACATGATGAGGCAGGTTAGCGGTGGTGGTGGAGGTGGCGCAAGGGGTGCCTTCAGCTTTGGCAAAAGCAGGGCAAAGGTCTATATTGACGAAAAGCCAAAGGTAACCCTTAACGATGTGGCAGGGATGGACGAGGTAAAGGAAGAGGTAAAGGAAATAATAGAGTATCTGAAGGACCCCATAAGGTTTCAAAAGCTGGGTGGAAGACCTCCAAAGGGTGTCCTGCTCTATGGTGAGCCGGGGGTAGGAAAGACCCTTCTGGCTAAAGCAATAGCAGGAGAAGCCCACGTGCCCTTTATATCGGTATCCGGCTCGGACTTTGTGGAGATGTTTGTGGGTGTTGGTGCGGCAAGGGTGCGAGACCTCTTTGAAACCGCCAAAAAACATGCTCCCTGCATCATCTTCATAGACGAAATAGACGCTGTTGGAAGGTCAAGGGGTGCCTTCAACTTGGGAGGAGGACACGACGAAAGAGAGCAAACCCTAAACCAGCTTTTGGTGGAAATGGACGGCTTTGACACCTCCGAGGGCATAATAGTCATTGCCGCTACCAACAGACCAGATATACTGGACCCAGCCCTACTCAGACCCGGAAGGTTTGACAGGCAGATCTTTATTCCAAAGCCCGATGTTAAGGGAAGGTATGAAATACTTAAGGTGCATGCAAGGAACAAAAAGCTTGCACCCAACGTAGATTTGGAGATTGTGGCAAGGGCAACACCCGGTTTTACCGGTGCAGACCTTGAGAACATTCTCAACGAGGCAGCACTTTTAGCCGCAAGGAAAGGGAAAGAATACATAGAGATGGAAGACATAGAAGAAGCCATAGACCGGGTTACCATGGGTTTGGAGCGTAAGGGTATGGTTATATCTCCCAAGGAGAAGGAGAAGATAGCCTACCACGAGGCAGGGCACGCCATAATGAGCCTGATGGTGCCGGGCTCGGATGCCCTCCATAAGGTTTCCATCATACCAAGGGGCATGGCTTTGGGTGTTACTCAACAATTACCCATTGACGACAAGCATATGTACGACAGGCAGGATCTAATGGGAAGGCTTATCGTCCTCTTTGGTGGAAGGGCAGCGGAGGAAGTTTTTTATGGCAAAGAGGGTATAACCACCGGTGCAGAAAACGATCTGCAAAGGGCAACGGAGCTTGCCTACAGGATGGTCTCCATGTGGGGAATGAGCGAGAAGGTGGGTCCAGTGGCGGTAAGGCGTGTGGTAAATCCCTTTTTGGGTGGCATGACCACCTCCATAGACATAAGCGAAGAAATGAGGAAGGATATAGACGAAGAGGTCAAAAGGATCTTGACGGAAGCTTACGAAACTGCCAAGGCTATCATAGAAACTTACAAAGAGCCCTTGAGGGCTGTGGTTAAAAGGCTCCTTGAAAAAGAAACTATCTCCTGCGAGGAGTTCGTGGAAGTGCTTAAACTCTACGGCGTTGAAGTAAAGAACGAATGCAAGAAGGAAGAGTTTAAGAAGGAGCCTGCCAAAGAGGAAGTTAAAGTTTAAAATTAAAAAGGAGGTAGAAATATGGGAATGACGATAACCGAAAAGATCATTGCAGACCATGCTGGCAAGAAGGAAGTAAAGCCGGGGGATTTAGTAACCGTAAAGATAGACCTGGCAATGGCAAACGATGTAACCGCCCCGTTGGCTATAAAGATCCTTGAAAAATACCACATAGACAAGGTCTTCGACCCGGAAAAGATCGCCTTGGTCCTTTCCCACTTTGTGCCCGCCAAGGATATAAAGTCCGCCGAGCAGGCAAAGATGGTCAGAGACTTTGCTAAAAAGCACAACATAAAGTGGTTCTTCCAGGAGGGAGAGGGTATAGAACATACGATCCTACCAGAAGAAGGCATAGTGGTTCCCGGAGACTTGGTAGTGGGTGCGGACTCTCATACATGTACCTACGGTGCCCTTGGAGCCTTCTCCACCGGTATGGGCTCCACCGACATAGCCTACGCCATGGCAACTGGAGAAACTTGGCTAAGAGTTCCTCAATCTATGAAGTTCATCTTTTACGGAAAACCTTCTCCGTGGGTGATGGGCAAAGACCTGATTTTGCATACCATAGGGCAGATTGGCGTGGACGGAGCCCTCTACAAAGCTATGGAGTTTGAAGGAGAAGCTATAAGACACCTTTCCATGGACCAGCGCTTTACAATCACCAACATGGCAGTGGAGGCGGGGGCAAAGAACGGCATAATTGCACCCGATGAAAAGACCATAGAGTATGTATCCCAGAGGGCAAAAAAACCTTGGAAGGTCTATCATAGCGACCCGGATGCGGAATATTCCGAAATTTACGAGTGGGATGCGGGCAAGTTGGAGCCTCTGGTAGCATGGCCCTATCTACCCTCCAATGTTTACTCGGTAAGTGAATCCACCCACATAAGCATAGACCAAGCCTTCATAGGCTCCTGCACCAACGGAAGGATAGAGGACCTTCGGATCGCTGCAAAAATATTGAAGGGAAGAAAGGTACACCCTTATGTTAGGTGTATAGTGATCCCTGCTTCTAAGAAGGTTTATATGCAAGCTCTGAAAGAAGGTCTTATTGACATATTCTTGGAGGCTGGGTGCGTGGTTTCTGTCTCCACCTGCGGTCCATGTCTTGGTGGTCATATGGGCATTCTGGCAGAAGGGGAAAGGTGCATATCTACCTCCAACAGAAACTTTCCTGGAAGGATGGGACATCCAAAGAGCGAAGCCTACTTGGCAAACCCTGCGGTGGTTGCAGCGAGCGCAGTGTTGGGTAGGATCGCCCATCCTGAGGAAGTTGTGAGCCTAAAGGAGGTGGAGGAAGTTTTAGTATGATGCCCTATGAAGAAGCCCTAAGTATAGTCCTTTCCCATTGCCCCACCCTTCCCACTGAAAAGGTCTATCTTTTGGACGCTTTGGGTAGAGTTCTGGCGGAGGATGTGATATCAGAGGAAGACAGACCCTCCTTTGATAACTCCGCTATGGATGGATACGCGGTCCACTGGGAGGATATCAAAGATGCACCGGTGGAGCTTTCGGTGGTGGGGGAGATACCAGCAGGCGCAGAGGGGACTTTTGAACTTCCAAGGGGTTGTGCAGTTAAGATTTTTACAGGGGCACCGATTCCAAAGGGTGCCACCGCGGTGGTGCCAGTAGAACACACCGAGGCAAAAAATGGAAAAGTTTTGATAAAGGAAGCCTTCAAAGAGGGGGCAAACATAAGAAGAAAAGGCGAGGAACTAAAGGCTGGAGAAATAGTCTTGCAAAAGGGGACTATCTTACGGTATTACGAGATGGGCCTTTTGGCTTCTTTAAACAAGGTTCAGGTGGAGGTATCAAGAAAGCCGAGGGTGGCAGTGCTATCCACCGGAGATGAGATAAAGGACTTGGGAGAACCCATCACAAAGCCCTCCCAGATAAGAACGTCCAACGGTTATACCCTTATGGCGGGCATCTCCCTTGCAGGGGGAGAACCCCATTATCTTGGCATAGTTCCCGATGAGCCAGGTAAACTGAAAAAAGCCCTTTCTCAGCTTGAAGACTACGATGTTTTTATAACCACTGGTGGTGTTTCTATGGGAGACAGGGACTACATAAAAACTCTCGTGGAAGAGGTAGGTGTAAAGGTGCATTTTCATAAGGTCCGAATAAAGCCCGCCAAGCCCATACTTTTTGGCACTTACAGAGAGGGCAAAGGGCTCTTCTTTGGTATTCCGGGAAATCCTGTCTCCTGCGCCATAGCTTTTGACCTCATAGTAAAGCCCGCCCTCTTGAGGATGCAGTCCGCCAAGGATTATATGCCAAAAACTCTTTGGGCAAAGCTCAAAAGGGACTTTTCCCGAAGGGATGCAGAAAGAAGAGAGTTTGTTAGGGCGGTTCTTAGCCTTGAGGAACAACAACTTGTTTGCGATTTTTCCCCAAAGCTCCAGTCTCATATGCTCACATCTTACGTCGGTGCCAACTGCTACATGGTAGTTAGGGAGGGTGTTAAGGAGCTCAAAGGGGGAGAATTGGTAGAAGTAGTACTCTTCTGATAAAATTTTTACCGATGGGTTTGAAGATATACAACACCCTTAGCGGAAAGCTTGAGGAGTTTGTGCCTATAAACCCTCCGGAGGTAAAAATATACGTTTGCGGTGTGACAGTCTACGATGACTCCCATGTGGGACATGGCAGGAGCCTTATCGTCTTTGATGTCTTTAGGAGATACCTTGAACACTTGGGGTACAAGGTAAAATTCGTTAGAAACTTCACCGATGTGGATGACAAGATTATAAACAGGGCGAAGAGTGAATGTGTGCACTTTATGACCATAGCCAACAGATATATAGCCAGCTACTACGAGGATATGGAAGTTATAGGTGTAAGGCCGGCGGATGTGGAGCCCCGCGTCAGCGAACACATCCCAGAGATCATAGAGGTTATATCCAAGCTTATTGAGAAGGGTTATGCCTACGAATCGGGTGGAGATGTGTATTTTTCTGTGTCTGCTTTTCCAGAGTATGGTAAACTTTCCAAAAGGAACCCAGAGGAGTTGGAAGCGGGCGCAAGAGTGGAGCCTTCCGAGAAGAAAAGAAACCCATTAGATTTTGCCCTGTGGAAGTCTGCCAAGGCTGGAGAACCCGCGTGGGATTCTCCCTGGGGTCCCGGAAGACCAGGGTGGCATACCGAATGCGTGGCGATGATCTTCAAGCACTTGGGAGAGACCATTGATATCCATGCAGGGGGGCTTGATCTGGTTTTCCCCCACCATGAAAACGAAATAGCCCAGGCGGAAGCCTGCACCGGAAAGCCTTTTGCTCGCTATTGGATGCACAACGGACTGGTTACAGTGGGTGGACAAAAAATGTCTAAATCTTTGGGAAACTACATTACACTAAAGGAGGTCTATTCCAAATACCATCCGGACGTGCTAAGGCTCTTGGTTTTATTTACCCACTATAGAAGTCCCCTGGACTTCTCTTGGGAAAAGATGGAGGAGACAAAGAAGGCTTACGAAAGACTAAAAAGTGCTATAACAGACCTGGAGCTTTTGAAAAACTTGCCCGTGGAAGAGAGTTCTGGAACCCATCCCCTCTTTGAAAAGGTAAAGGAAACGGAGGAGAAGTTCTTTGAGGAGCTGAGCCAAGACTTCAACACCCCCGCCAGCCTTTCCCATCTCTTTGGTTTAGTCTCCGAGCTAAACAAAATAAAGAAAACCGCCTTTGAGAGAAAGAGTATAAGATCCAATGAGCTCTCCGCCTATGAATATGCGGTAAGCTCCCTTTTAAAGCACACAACCAGTATCTTTGGCATACTGGAGGATCTAAAGCAAGATGAGTGCGTTAGAGAAAGGAGAGAAAAGAAGGAGATTGAAGAACAAAAGGTGGATGAAAGGCTGGTGGAGCTCTTGGTCAATCTTAGGGAGAAGGCAAGAAAAGCAAAGCATTACGATATATCCGATTACATAAGGGAAGAGTTGGGCAAGCTCGGAGTTATTTTGGAGGATACACCGGCGGGCACAAAATGGAAACTTCAGCGATAATATTGGACGGCAGAGAAGTCTCCGAGAAAATTAGGGAGAACATAAAAAAGGAAGTAGAGTATTACCTTCAAAGGGGTTACAGGGAACCCTCCTTGGCGGTTATATTGGTGGGGGAGGACCCACCCAGTTTGGTCTATGTGGGAAACAAGAGAAAAGCCTGCGAAAAGGTGGGTATAAAATCTCTCTTTTACCATCTTCCACACAACACCAAACTGGAGGAGCTTTTGGAGCTTATCGCAGAACTGAACGCAAGGGAGGATGTAGATGGAATACTAGTCCAGCTACCCCTTCCACCCCACATACCCATGCAGGAAGTGATATTAGCCATATCTCCAAGGAAAGATGTGGATGGTTTTCATCCGGAGAATATGGGAAGGCTCTTGGGAAGGTTAGAGGGCGGTTTTATTCCATGCACACCCTTGGGCATAGACCTTTTGCTCAAACACTATCAAATAGACCTAAAGGGCAAGGATGTGGTTATAGTGGGAGCGGGATTTATTGTGGGAAGACCTCTTAGTGCCCTCATGCTTTGGAGGGATGCTACTGTTAGCGTATGCCACATTCACACTAAAGACATAAAAAAATACACTACCCAAGCGGACGTGCTAATCTCCGCTACTGGGGTACCCCATCTGATAAGGGGGGATATGGTAAAAGAGGGTGCAATAGTTATAGATGTGGGAATAACTAAAGTAGGAGACAAAATTTTGGGAGATGTATGCTTTGAGGAGGTGAAAGAAAGGGCTTCCGCCATAACGCCCGTGCCGGGTGGTGTGGGACCCATGACTGTAACTGCCTTACTTTTGAACACACTTCAAGCTTACAAAAAAAATGTTAATAAAGGTTAAAGCTAAGCCCAGGTCAAAAGAAGAGTATGTAAAAAAGCTCGGAGAGGACCTTTACGAAGTAGCTGTAAAAGAGGCACCAGAAAAAGGTAGAGCAAACACAAGAATAGTGGAGCTACTTTCAATGTATTTTGGAGTTAAGAAGGACAGAATAAAACTTGTAGCGGGCGAGACGTCAAAATCAAAACTATTCCAAGTATTAGGAGAAAAAGACCAACCTTAGCATCCAACCTGTTATAAACTGAAAGAGAACAACAAGCAGTCCAAGGAGGGCTAAAATTATGCCCACTTTTCTGGAACTTTCAGTCTTAAGCCAGAAGTATATAAAGCTCAGGAAAGAAAATACAGTCAAAAATATACCGTTCCATTTGTGAGGGAAGCCCCACAGAAAGGGCATCTTAGAAACCACCAAAGGATTGCTTGCTACCTTAAAACCAAATATTACCGTAAAGATCAAAAGAACAGAGAGAATGACGTGTCCATATAAGGCATACCTACGAAGATCATTTCTTCCGAAGAGAAAGCTCAAAATATACATAGAAAACACTGCAATAGCTAACAGAATTGCAGGGTAGGAAAAGAGCGGATGTAGGATCATGATAACACCTCCAAAATTTATTTTAAGTTATTTCTTCCTCCGAGTAAGAGACTACTACCCTAGCAGGTCTTAGGACCCTATCATGAAGATAATAACCCTTCCTTAATGTCCTCAGAACGGTGTTAGGAGGATAGTCAAGGGAGAGCTCTCTATCCACTGCCTCTGCCAAGTTTGGGTCAAATTCTTTGCCCTCTAACTCTATAGCCCTTATGCCGTGCTTTTCTAACACGCTTAAAAACTGCCTGTATATCAACTCGATCCCCTCTCTTAACGCTTGGACGCTTTCCGCTTTGCTCTCAAGAGCCCTCTCCAGGTTGTCCAAGACCTCCAGAACATCCAAAGCGAACCGGTCATGCCCGTATCTCCTGAATTCCTCTATATCCCTCCTGTATCTTTCCTTGAGGAGCTCATACTCCCTTTGAAGCTCCACAAGTCTCTGGTTTGCAACCCTGGCTATGTTTTCAAGTTTGATTAGCTTTTCCTCTAATTCCTTGAGCTTCTTTTCTTCTTCCTCCAACCTCTCTAAAACCTTCTCTTCAGCAGGCTTCTCGCTTGGTGTTTCTTCAGAAAGTCTTTCTTCCTCCTGCATCACTCAAGCTCCTCAGCACCTTTGTCTATGTATTCATACTTCTCGGACATTTCCATAGCCTTTTCAAAGAGGGCTTTTTCTTCCTCCGCTATGGTGATTATCCTCTTCTTGGCAACCTCTATTGCCTCTTCACCCAAGGACTCTCTTCTTGTTTTTCCTTCAAGGACTGCATCCGCTATCTTTGATGTTAGAAGCTTTATAGACTTTATGGCATCGTCATTGCCGGGAATTGGGTAATCTATAACATCAGGGTCGCAGTTAGAGTCTGCGATGGCTACCACAGTTATACCCAACTTCTTTGCCTCCTGAACCGCTATGTTCTCCCTTACCGTATCTACCACCCAAATGATGTCTGGTAGCCTTTTCATGTTAATTATGCCACCGTATAACTTGCGTAACCTTTCCATCTTCTTCCGCAGAGCCTTAACTTCTTTCTTGGGTAGAACATCAAAGACACCTTCAGCTTCCATTCTCTCAAGGGTTTGCAACTTAAGGATGCTTTTGCGGACAGTTGCAAAATTGGTCAGCAGGCCACCTACCCACCTTTCGTTGACGTAGTGGGCTCCACATCTCTCTGCTTCTTCCTTTATTATGTCCTTTGCTTGCTTTTTGGTGCCCACAAAGAGTACCTCTGCCCCCTGGGCTACGCTGTCTGCCACAAAGTGATAAGCTTGTCTGAGATAGACAAGGGTCTTGTTTAGGTCTATTATATGGATCCCCTGCCTTACTCCATACAGAAAGGGAGCCATCTTGGGGTTCCATCTACCCCTGCTGTGTCCAAAGTGGACACCTGCCTCCAAAAGCTCGTTCATAGTCGCTACGCTCATGCTACACCTCCTTGGGTTTTGCCACCCTTTTCCATCACCCTTACGGGCAACCCAACCGGAAAAGGTGCGGTTTATTCTTTATTATTATACCAAAAACGTCTCTCCTTCTTGAGGATCTTTTCCTTGTACTCATCTATCTTTGCCTTTCTTACCTGAGGGTTGCTGTAAAACCAGAGGCCAAACAAAAAGGAGAGGAAAACAATTCCTAAGAGGGCAAAGGCTATAAGAAACTTCATATTTCCTGCCTTACTCATAGTTTTTAAAGGGGGCAAAGGCCCCCAACAAGATCAGTAAGGAAGCTTTTTGTGCTTTTTGAGCCACTCATAGTTATAGGGGTCCCAGTCTTCGGGCATGTGAGGAATCTTGTCAAAGTTGTGAGGAGGTGGTGGAGAAGGAATAAGCCATTCCAAAGAGGGAGACTCCCAAGGGTTGTCGGAGGCCTTTTTGCCAAATTTTGCGGATAGGAAGAGGTTAAGAAAGACAATGCCTATTCCGATGGCAAGGATGAAGGCTCCTATGGTTTGCCAGTGGTGAAGGACGACCCAGCTTTCTATGGCAGGATAGTCTGCATACCTTCTGGGCATACCCTCAAGACCAATAACAAACTGTAGGAAGTAGAATAGGTTAGAACCTATCATGATCAACACGAGACCCACTTTGCTCCAGAGGTCGTTGTACATTTTACCTGTAAGTTTAGGAAACCAGTAGTGGAACCCACCAAGGACTGCAAGGGTTAGTGCCATTCCTAGAACGTAGTGGAAGTGTGCTACCACAAAGTGAGAGTCGTGCACTCCTATATCAAAGGCGGGAAGTCCCAAAGGTATTCCAGTCAAACCACCGATCAGGAACATAAATATTGCAGATAGAGCATAGAGCATAGGTGTGGTAAGACGGATGGAACCCTTGTATAGGGTACCGATCCAGTTGAAGATCTTAATACCAGTAGGAACACCTATCAAAACGGTGGTATAGGAGAAAACAATTCTTACCCAATCTGGTACGCCACTGGTGAACATGTGGTGAACCCAAACCATAAAGCCAAGGATTGCTATACCCCATATAGCAAAGATCATGGATGTTCTGCCGAAAATTTCCCTTCTAGAGAAGGTGGCCACCATTTCAGAGATCAAACCAAAGGCAGGAAGGATCATAACATACACAACGGGGTGGGAGTAGAACCAGAAAATGTTTTGATATAGGATAGGATCACCTCCTCTTGTGGGGTCAAAGAAAGCGGTGTGGAAGTATTTGTCCAATAGGAGCATGGTCACTGCACCCGCAAGTGCGGGAACACCAAGAATTTGGATAACGTTCATTGCCAAGAAGGAGTGCAAGAAAAGGTTCATTTTCTTAAAGGATATTCCAGGAGCCCTCATGCTGAGGTTTGTAACCACCAGATTTATGGCAGAAGCTAAGGATGATGCACCTAAGAGGTGTATAACAAGGGCATAGAAAGCTACAGGTCCAGCGTTATCGTTGAGGGAGAAAGGAGGATAACCCGTCCACATCATCCTTATATGGCTTCCGGGCAAAAGTGTAAGCAATGCCATAACACTGGCTGCAAAGAAAAGCCAATAGCTAAGGGCGTTGAGCCTCGGAAAGGCAACATCCCTTGCACCTATCATCAGAGGAAGAAGGAAGTTTCCAAAGGAACCCCATATTCCCACTGCCCACCAGAACTGCATGAGAACTCCGTGAAGAGTAAGAAGTTGATTGTAATGGTCCTCATCCATAAACTGAAGACCAGGTTGGAATAATTCCAACCTTATACCGAGGGCAGAAAGACCAGCAATAAGGAAGAATATTATGCTGGTTATGCCATACATTACGCCGATCTTCTTGTGGTCTGTGGTAAAGATCCACTCCTTTAGAGTGGCTCCAAACCACGGCTTATGGACGCCTGCTACTGCCATGGCCACACCTCCTTAGAAGTTTTTATTTAAAGATACTTTGTTAGCGGAATCAATTGGCTGACCATACCACTTTTCAAACTCTTCTTTGGGAACAACCTTTAGCACAGCTGCCATTTTAGAGTGTTTTGTTCCACAATATTCTCTGCAGAAGACCCAATACTCTCCAGGCTGGTTAATTTTAAACCACATGTGGGTTATCCTTCCGGGTACAGCATCCTCGGTAGCTTTTGCAGGTTGCACATAAAAAGAATGTATAACGTCTTGAGAAGTAAGAAGAACCTTTATGGGAACGCCCGCAGGAATGTATGCCTTTGCGGTATCCGGGATTTTATCCATAGGAAGGTAGGATTTTGTCTCTGGATCTTCAACCATGTTGAAGAAAGAAATGACCTGTTTTCCGTTTGGATATTGGAACTGCCAACCCCACATAAAGCCAGTAACCTTTATCTCAAAGGAATTTGCGGGCGCGGTCCTTTGGGTTTTGTAAAAGGCAAAGCTCTGGGTGGCAAGGTAGATAACTATTATCACAGGAATTATAGTCCATAGGACCTCTAAAGCTGGGTTTTCTTTAACATGTTGTGCCTCTTCATTGACGCCTTTTCTGTAGCGGTACTTGATCAAAAAGTAGGCACCTGGAATGAACACAACAAGGTAAATTACCACGGATATAAACAACCATATGTAATACATGTTGTCCCACAAATGGGCTGGTTCTGCTAAAGGCTGTGCGAAGGAAAAGCCAGCCATCAACAAGGTTAGCAAACTGGTGCGCCTCATCTTAGTACCTCCTTTCTGGTTTTGTAATATATGCCCAAGGAAAAGGTAAGCACAACCAAAGACACGCCTAAAAGGGCAAAAATTACCAGTGGGTCTAGTACATACTTGCTCCTTGCGTGGTCGTATCTGTAGCAGGCAAGCAATGCAAGGTCTATTATGTTGCTTAAGGTGGGTTTTTCCTTTTGGGCATCTGCAAAGGCAAGCCTGAGGTCCCTTTCTGTAGGAAAGGCTCCGTATAAGTATCTGGTTATCTTGCCGGAGGGGGATATGAAGATGATTGCAGATGTGTGAATAAAGATTTTGTCTCTCGGTACATAATAGAACTTGTATCCCGTTGCCTCTGTGAGCCTCTTTATGTCCTCCTTGGACAAAAGTCCCACCAGCCAGTTTTCTGGAACCCTTCCTCCAAAGTTTTTGTCAATAAAAGCCTTTAGGGTTTCCAAGCTATCCCTCTCGTCAAAAGAAAGCACAACAAATCTGTAGTCCGCAAAGCCAGACTTTGAAGCCTTTAACACGTTATTAACTGTAAGAGGACAGGCGGTTTCACAGGTGTAATAGACAAATATAAGGGCGGTCGGTTTCCCGTCCATGAATTCTTTCAATCTTTTTGTGCCGTTGAGGGTTAGCACCTTTGCATCAGGAATCTCTTTTCCTAAAAAGAGCTCCTCCTGAATTTTAACCACGGACACGTCCTGCTCTCCATAATCGGAGAGCCTATAAGCCATAACAAAAAGAGGTAGCAAGAGCAAAAGCAGCAATCTCATACTAGGCTACCTACAAGGTATGCACTGCTTGCTACCAAAAGCCACATCAAATCCACAAAGTGCCAGTAAAGGACTGTTGCCCTTATGTAGGTTTGTCCTTTGTGATGGGATATTTGGTTGGTCAAGAATAACATTATTGCAACTATTTGCATGAAGATACCCACAAATATGTGGGAGGTGTGAATGCCAGTTAGGGCATAGAAACCTGTACCATACATGTTAGAGCTGATGGTAAAACCACTATGCCAGAGGTGGCTCCATTCAAGAATGTGTAAGACCGCAAAGAGCAATCCCAAGGCTATGGTTATCAGGAAGAAGAGGACTGCAAGGGCTTTTTTTCCGCTGTGGGTAGCTTTTTCAGCAACTACAGCGGTTGCACTTGAGGTCCAAAGGATGAGCGTTAGGATGACGGGCATTGTTAAATTCATTTCCTTTGGCACCCAGTTGGGCCATTGGTCTGCATGGGCAACCCTTGCCATGTAAAAGGCTGCGAACATGGTGCCAAAGATCACCACCTCAGAGATTATGAAGAAGAGCATTGCGGGGAATCCTAAACCCTCCTCGTGGCCCTTCTTAAAGAACTCGTAAGCCCAACCCGCCAAGGAGAGTACAAAGAGTGCTATTGACACACCACCTAAGACCAGTGCAAGCAATGGCTTTTGCCATACGAAGTAGGATACAAAGGTTACCGGCAGTAGAAGTATTGCTATACCTAACGGTAGGGGCCAATAGCTGTATTCATGCTCTCCAAGGTGATGGTGCGCCTCATGCTGTGCCATTTTAGTCCTCCTTTGCGGTGTAGTGGTATAAGTATATTTGAAAAGTTTTTTTTTCAAATATGATTTACATCACAAGAACTTTTAGATGTTAAATTTTTTTTAAATTTTTAAATTTTTTTCACATTTTTCACATTTTTTCAAACTGCTAAAATAATAATCTCAATGGATAAGCTTAATCCATCTCAAGAGAGAGTGGTAAGACACTTTGGCTCTCCCATTATGGTTATTGCGGGTGCAGGGTCAGGAAAAACAAAAACCCTTGCCCACAAAGTGGAGTATCTTCTGAAAGAGCTTTCTCTTAGCCCAGACCGTATTCTTGCCCTTACCTTTACCAACAAAGCGGCAAAGGAGATTGCAGAGAGGATAGAGAAGGTAACGGGTATGAGGCTAAAATGGGTGGGCACCTTCCATTCGGTAGCTTTGAGTCTCCTCCGAGAATACGCCAGCTTTATAGACCTTCCCAAAAATTTTTCCATTTTGGATGAGGAAGAAAAAAACAAATTTATAAAAGAACTTTTCAGAAAAAAGGGGATAGACGCAAAGAGGATTGAAGATTTTAAGGCGTACATCTCCAAAAGGAGAGAGGACCTAAAGCCTCCTTCTGACCCACTTTTGGAAGGACTCTTTGAGGAGTACATATACCTTTTGAGAGAAAACGCTCTGCTGGACTTTTCGGACCTTATGTGGGAGCTTCTTAGGCTCTGTAAGGTAAAAGACCTAAGGGACCGCTTTGATTACATTTTGGTGGATGAGTTTCAGGACACAAACACTGTCCAGTATGAGATCGTTAAAAGGTTGAGCAGAGAAAACATATGCGTGGTAGGAGATCCAAACCAATGCATATATGAATGGCGTTATGCAAGACCGGACAATATGCTGAGGTTTAAGGAGGACTTCAACCCAGAGGTGGTCAAGCTTGAATACAACTACCGTTCTAAAAAGTTCATAATAGAGGTTGCCAACTGTGTGCTCTCTGCTTCCTTGGCAGAGTGGAAGGAACTCATCCCCCGCTTGATAGCGGTGCGGGATGGGGAAGAAAAACCCGTTGTCAGAAGATTTTCAAAGCCAGAAGAAGAGGCAAGGTGGGTGGCGGAAGAGATAAAGCGCTTAAGCAGTCAATATCCCCTCTCCCAGATAGCGGTGCTCTTTAGGGTTAGTCATCTTATGGATAGCTACGAAAGGGCTCTCTTTAGTGCGGGCATTCCCTACAAGGTGGTTGGTGCGGTCAGGTTTTTTGAGAGGGCGGAGGTCAAGGATGCACTGAGCTTTTTGAGGCTACTGGTTAATAGGTCAGACAGGGCGAGCTTTGTTAGAGCCTTGGAGGTCTCTGCGGAGGGAGTAGGAAAGGGGACTATAAACTTCATAGAGAGGTTTTTCTCGGGAGACTGGCTGAAGGCTACTACCTTAGCCCTTAAGGAGCTACCACCTGTAAGGGCAAAAGTCCTTTACAACCTTCTCTCTAAGCTTTCCAGGCTTTCACGCTCTTTAGACAACTATGCACAGGCTTTTGAGGAGTTTTTACACCAGATAGATTTCTTTGAGGGATTGAAAGAGAGATACCCGAAGGATTGGATGGAGAGGGAAGAGAATGTGAGGGAACTTTTAAGATACCTAAGAGAAAAGGCGATAGAAGGATACTCCTTGGAGGAAGTTCTGCAGGAGGTTAGCCTACTGCAAGAGGATGAGGAAAAGGGACAAGGGGTAAGGCTGATGACCATTCACGCCAGCAAGGGCTTGGAATTTTCAGTGGTTTTCATCCCAAGGCTTGAGGAGGGCATTTTGCCCCATGAGAAGAGTTTAGAGGACCAAAGGGAATTAGAAGAAGAAAGAAGACTCTTTTATGTGGCTATTACAAGGGCTAAGGACCTGCTGTACATGAGCTATGTGAAGGATAAAGAGAGTGCTCCAAGCAGGTTTCTCTCAGACATAGACAAGAGATTTTTGGATCTATCTGCTTTTAAAAAGGCCACTTCCTTGCCCGAGCTAGCTCCAAGGATAAAGCTTAGGGCTGGAGAGAGGGTAAGACATAGAGTTTTTGGAGAAGGCGTGGTAGTGAGGGTAGATGGAGATAAGGCTGTTGTGAATTTTGGCGGAACCCAAAAGAGCATATACATCACTTTTCTTGAGAAGGTATAAAGAGACTTATGCCAGCTATACCATAGGCACCGTTTCTATAGCAGAGCTTGATCCTATCCCAAGTTATACCACCCAGGGCATAGACAGGAATGCTTACCTTTTTTGCAACATCCTGTAGGTAAAGAAGGCCCAAAGGTTTAGCCTCCGGGTGTGAGGAGGTTTCAAAGATGGGGCTGAGGGTTATGAAATCTGCTCCCTGCTCTTGGGCGTAAAGGGCTGATTCCAAGCTGTGGGCAGAGTATCCTATCAGAAGTTTTGGTGCTATCTCCTTTACCACCTTGGGCGGTATACCCTTTTCTGGCAGATGCACACCGTCTGCATGGACTGCAAGGGCAACATCCACCCGGTCGTTGATGAACAGGAGGGCTGAGTATTCTCTGGTGATTTCCCGCACCCTAAGGGCAAGCTCATAGTACTTCCTCCCGGTAAGCTCCTTTTCCCTCAGTTGGATCATTCGGACACCCCTGTCAAGGACCCTTCTGAGGGTTTCTTCAAAATTCTCTCCGTACCTTTTGGAGTCTGTTATGGCATAAAGGCGTGGTAGTTCCATATGGTTTAAAATAGTCTTATGGCGGTTATAGAACAAGTAAAAGCAAGGGAGGTTTTGGACTCAAGGGGAAACCCCACCGTAGAGGTGGAGGTTAGACTATCCTCTGGTGCGGTGGGAAGGGCTATAGTGCCAAGCGGGGCATCCACCGGAGAGAGGGAAGCCCTAGAGCTCAGAGATCATGATCCTAAAAGATACTTGGGAAAGGGTGTCTTAAAGGCGGTGGATAATGTGAACGGTATAATTGCCAAGGAGCTTAAGGGTTTGCCCGCTTACAATCAGAGGGAAATAGACAGACTTTTAATAGAGTTAGACGGAACACCCAACAAGAGCAAACTGGGGGCCAATGCGATCCTTGGGGTTAGCATGGCGACCGCAAAGGCGATGGCAAATCATCTTGGAGTGCCCCTATACAGATACTTGGGAGGATTATTTGGGAACAAACTGCCCGTGCCCTTGATGAACGTGATCAACGGAGGGGTGCACGCGGACAATCCTTTGGACATTCAGGAGTTTATGATCTTGCCCGTGTGTGGTGGGAGCTTCTCTGAAGCACTCCGGGCCGGAGTGGAGGTTTTTCATACACTAAAAAAACTTCTCAAGGAGAAGGGCTACTCTACCAACGTGGGAGATGAAGGAGGTTTTGCCCCCAACCTGGAGAACACAGAAAAAGCCTTGGAGTTTTTGATGAGGGCAATAGAGTCCGCCGGATACAGGCCGGGTGAGGATGTGCTCTTGGCTTTAGACTGCGCGTCCTCTGAATTTTACTACGAGGATGACCTTTACCACATAGAGGGCAAAAAGCTAAAGGCAGATGAACTGGTAGAGTTTTACCTTAAGCTAATTGAAAAATTTCCGATAGTATCTTTAGAGGACCCAATGGCAGAGAACGACTGGGATGGTTGGAAGTTGATCACTCAGGCGCTTGGCTCTAAGGTGCAATTGGTGGGAGATGACCTATTTACCACCAACATAAACACCCTGCGGGAGGGCTTTGAAAAGGGCATTGCCAACGCCATACTCATAAAGCTAAACCAAATAGGCACCCTTTCAGAGACTATGGAAACCATAGCCTTTGCCAAAGAACATGGCTACAATACGATAATCTCTCATCGTTCTGGAGAGACAGAAGACACCTTTATAGCCCATTTGGCAGTGGCTGTCAACGCAGGGCAGATAAAGACGGGTTCCGCCTCAAGGACAGATAGAGTTGCGAAGTACAATGAACTCTTGCGCATAGAGGAGGACCTTGGCTATGCGGGAAGGTTTGTGGGCAAAGAGGAATTCTGGAGATTCACGGGCAGATAGGTTAGCATTGCTTTTCTTTCTGTTCATGCTGTTTTTTACGGGATACAATCTGCTCTATGGAAGATACAACCTTATGGAAATAAAAAAAATGAGGGATAACATGGGGGAGTTGGACAAAAAGTTAAAAGCCTTAAAAAATGAAAACATGAAGTTAGAGGAAGAGTTAGACTTGGCGGAAAAGGACCTGGAGTTTCAACTGGAAAAGCTTGTCAGGGAAAAAATGCAACTTCAAAGACCCAATGAAAAAATTCTTCTGTTTAAGGAGTGAGCTTTCTACAGAGGTAAACCTTTGTCCCTTTTCCCTTTTCACTTTCCAAGTGAATGCTTAGCCCTTGCTTTTGGGCTATAGCTTTGACTATTGCCAAACCAAGTCCAAAACCCTCTTTCTCTTTGTTCTCCCGATAGAAAGCTTCAAAAACCCTCTCTTTATCCTCAATACCAATACCACTATCTTCCACTACGATACAATCGTCTTTGTAGTACAGCTTTATGAGCCCACCCTTTGGTGTGTATTTGTATGCGTTTTCCAACAGGTTTGCCAAGGCGAGCTTTAGGTAATCGTAATCACCCTCCCAGAGTACATCCTCCGAGAGGTATTCTACTCTAAAGACATGGCTTTCCTTTATAAACTCATACTCCTCTTCAAGCTCTGCAAACAATTGATTTATGTAAAAAGTTCTATGACTTAAGGGAACCTGAGATTGGAGCCTCATCAAAAGCAATAACTTCTTTATAAGCGTCTCCATCTTATTGATTTGCTGGAGAAGCTTTTGTAGAACAACCTTCAATTCCTCTCCACTGTAAAAGCCTTCGCTTATAAGTTCAATCTGCCCTTTTATGTATGTTAAAGGTGTATTTAGGGCATGGGTTATATCCCTCATAAAATTTATTTGCCAAGTTATAACCTCCTTTAGTCTATCTACCATATCTTTGTAAGCCTTTTGCAACTGTCCGAGCTCGTCCTCTGTTTTTGCTTCTGCCACCTCCACTCCCAAAGGGCCTTCCTTAGAGATTCTTTGGGATATAGAAGTAAGATAGCTCAGAGGTTCAAGAAATCTTTTTATAATGGGCGGGACCAAAATTAGGATGAATATTGACACTACAGAAGCGGTAAGCACTACAAACCTTATAAGTTCGTCCTGCACTTTCTGTATAGACTTTAGCCTGAAAAGTAGAATAACCGTGTATTTTTCTCCTACTTTTTTTGTTAAAAAGGCATAGTTTTCATACACACCCTTTTTTTCCTTTAGGAAGACCTCAGGCCTTGGCAAATTTATCACTTCCTCCCTAAAGGGTGGAACAAAGCTTATAAGCTTTCCTTTACTATCTACCACTAAAGCACCTATATCCTCGCTGGCTAAATCTTCCGCTAAAGAGCTTATTCTTTTGTCAATGTCTTTGTAAGCCTCTAAGTAAAACTCCACAATTGGGTTCGCGTATCTTTCCATGTATCCATAGGCGTAGCTTACAAGTACATGTCTGATGGCTACGAGGGAAACCAGTGTAAAAAGGGCAATACTTAAAAGATAAAGGGATACAAAAAACAGTGAGAGCTTTTTGTTAAGAGACATTCTCGACGTTTAGCTTGTAGCCATATCCCCTTACGGTTTGTATTAACTTTGCAGGTCTGTCTCCAAGCTTACTTCTAAGGTTCTTTATGTACACATCCACTATGTTTGAGCCCTCTTCGTGGGAATATCCCCAAACCTTCCTGTATATTTCTTCCCTGCTAACTACCCTTCCTGCTTCTTGGGAAAGTAGCTTCAGCAGTTCAAACTCTCTCTTCGTTAGGTTTATCTTATTACCTTTGTATATGACTTCGTGGGATGCCAGATTTATAATGAGTTCCCCCACCCTTATTATGTCTTCTGTTCTTTTGTACCTTCTCATAACCGCTTGGATCCTTGCAAGCAACTCTTTAAAGGAGAAGGGTTTTGTGATGTAATCGTCCGCTCCCGCTTGGAGGACCTCTACCTTATCTTCTATCTGCCCTCGGGCGGTGATCACCAAAATGGGTATGTCTTTGCTTTCTCTTACCTTTTTACATATTTTTACACCATCAAACCTCGGTAGCATCAAGTCAAGAAGTAAAAGGTCGTAGTCCTTTTCTGAGAGGTTTTTCAAAGCCAAGAAACCATCCTGCACCCACTCTACCTCGTAGCCCTCCACACTTAAAACTCTTTTAATCATATCCCCCAACTCTTTATCATCTTCAACTAATAGCACCCTCATTCCAGAACTCCACATACTCTTCTACTTCTAAAACTTTAAAGATGTCCCTATAGGGATGGAGGGAGTTTTCTAATTCCTCCTCCAGCTTCTTTTTACCCAGTATTTTGTATCCTACATCCAACAGGAAAGAAAGAAAGCTCAAGATATCTTCCCTTTTGCCCCTTGGATCTACTTTAAAGTATATACTACCCTCCATCACTTTGAAAAGGTCAGAGGAAGAAAGATAGTAAAGTATGCTTTGCACTACCTGATTGCTGTGTCTAAGAATAACGCCATAGATTACATTTATAAAAAGAAGGTGTATAACTTCTAGGAAATTTTCCATGGGTTCGAAGGAAATAAGGTCCACTAAAAAACCATCCCTGTATGGGTCTGCATTGTATATTTTTAGCTTTTCATTCTCCAAAAGGGAAGCCAATAAAATACCATTGTCGTAAGCAAAATACATACGCTCGTTTGCTTTTTGAAGCATAAGCAATCCGGTAAATCCGCTCTTTATAATTCCTATAAAAGTCTTACCTAACTCTATAAAACTATCCGGAAGACCAGATATGAGTCTTCTGTTTGAATGCTTTAAAATAAACTTGTTGATAATTTCCTCAGACATACTCACCACATCCATAGCTAGATCTGTCCGAGGTGTTAGGATAAGATCAAAAAAGTCAAAGTTGTATGGATAGAGGGCTATCGGTTTACCTTTTTGAATGTAAAGTTCGTAGTTGTTGTAATTGTCATATATGTTTATAAAACCTGTGAATTTGCTCAACATTAAGCTTTCAAGAATAGATAATGTATTTACATTTTTTATACTTATATCTTTTAATATGTAATCTACCTCGTAAATCCTTTTGCCCGCCTCTGGCGTAGAAAACTGTCCTATATCTAAGAAGCCAGCGCGAAGAAGTTCTTGAAGCTTCCTTGTTTCTGATGTTAAGGTTTCTTTGGAGGTGAGAATAACAGAAACAAAGGTTCTACCTTCGTAATTTTGCATATTTTCAAAAGGCTTTAGCACTCTAATAGTAGCATATGGTGTTATTATCAAATTGAGAAGGGATTTGAACTCTTGATAGGCAAGCTGAAGCTGTAAAGTAAGTTCTTCTGCAGATATGGGTTCTTCCAACTTAAAGTGGTATTCTATCTCTGGAGAATTTTTAAAGGAAAATAGGGCACTTGGATTGTCAAGTATGTCAAACAGGCTGTATAATAAGAGGGACTTTTTGTTTATTTCTTCAGCTTTTAACCCTTCAGTTTCAGTATAAAAGCCTTTGATAAGGCCATTTTCAACGTAAAGCTCTATTGACCTACCTTCTAGGTATATTTCAAGCACTCCCTGTTTGTTGAATAGATAGCTGTTTATCAGATCTACAAAATCCTGTTGAGAACTCAGATATCCGGATATCATCCTATCATCCGCTCCAACTTTGATAGCAAGAACCCTTCCAGCAAGCTAAAAGTTTCCGCAACTCCCTCTCCCTTTATTGCAATTGCGCAGACAGAGGACAACCTATCTTTGTTTATTTCCTCCTCTAACACTTCAAAAGGTAAGGCATTTGGCAGATCCATTTTGTTGTATTGTATAACCACCGGCACCTCTTCGTATCTTTTGCCTACCTTAGGAAGGTCTTCCTTGAGTAAGTTGAAAAACTCTATATTTTCGCTCAACCTGTGTTCTTGAGCATCTGCCACAAACACAATACCATCCACACCCCTTAGAACGGTAAGCCTTATGTCCTTGTATATTTCCTGACCGGGTATGGTGTAAAGGGCAAAGCTTGCAGTCATATCACCTACCTGCACCGTTTTTGTAGAAAAGTCAAAGACTAACGTTCTATCACCCTTTGTGTCTATCTTCATAAGCTTTAGTCCGTTTAGGGAAGCGAGTTTTTCAAGGTTAGTGGTTTTGCCAGACATTGTTGGACCATAATAGACAACTTTCAATTTTATGACCTTTTTTGCCACATCCACAATCATTTCTCCCCTCCTAAATTTGTTGGTTATAATATTAAACCAAAAGCTCACGTTTAGGAGGTGCTGTTATGGCAACTATCAGTTATGAAGAAGCCTTGCAGATGTTGAAGGAACAGCTAAAGGGCTTGGAAGAGTCCATAAAGATGGAAGAGGTGGGTGTGGTTTATTATGTGGGTGACGGTGTGGCGAGGGCTTATGGACTAGACAATGTTATGGCAAACGAGGTAGTGGAGTTTGAAGGGGGAACTTTAGGCCTTGCCTTCAACTTGGAAGAGGATAACGTGGGTATAATCATCCTTGGTAACGAAAGCGGTATAAGGGAAGGTTCATTGGTAAGAAGGACCGGAAGGATATTGGACGCCCCGGTGGGAGAGGGACTCATAGGTAGGGTTATAGATCCCCTCGGAAATCCCCTTGATGGAAAAGGTCCAATCCAGTATGAATACAGGTCTCCAGTGGAAAAGATAGCTCCCGGTGTGGTGAAAAGGAAGTCTGTTCATGAGCCACTGCAAACGGGTATAAAGGCAATAGACGCCATGATCCCCATAGGAAGGGGTCAGAGGGAGCTGATCATAGGAGACAGGTCTACGGGTAAAACTACCATATGTATAGACACCATTTTGAACCAAAAAGACACGGATGTATACTGTATTTATGTAGCCATAGGACAGAAGCGCTCCACCACTGCAAGGATCATAGAGCTGTTAGAAAGAAGTGGAGCCATGGAATACACCTGCGTGGTGGTAGCTTCCGCCACAGACCCAGCCTCTTTGCAATACTTGGCACCCTTCGTGGGATGTACCATAGGTGAATACTTTAGGGATAATGGAAAGCATGCTCTGATAATATACGATGACCTTTCTAAGCACGCGGAAGCCTACAGACAGCTATCTTTGTTGATGAGAAGACCTCCTGGAAGGGAAGCCTACCCGGGTGACGTCTTTTACCTCCACTCAAGGCTCTTAGAAAGAGCTGCAAAGCTCAACGACGAGCTTGGTGCGGGTTCTCTGACAGCCCTCCCTATAATTGAAACAAAAGCTGGAGACGTGGCCGCATACATTCCCACCAACGTTATCTCCATAACTGACGGGCAGATCTACTTGGAGCCAGACCTCTTTAACAAGGGTATCAGACCCGCCATAAACGTAGGTCTTTCTGTGTCTCGGGTTGGTGGTGCGGCGCAGATAAAGGCTATGAAGCAAGTAGCCGGTACCTTAAGGCTGGAGTTAGCTCAGTTTAGAGAACTGGAAGCCTTCGTTCAGTTTGCCTCTGAGCTTGATAAGGCAACACAGCAGACTATAAACAGAGGTCTAAGGCTTGTGGAACTTCTCAAGCAGGAACCTTACAATCCTATACCCGTAGAAAAGCAAATCGTAGCCATATACGCGGGAACCAACGGCTATTTGGACGACCTACCTGTGGAAGCGGTAAGGAAGTTTGAAAAGGAACTGTATGCATACTTGGATAAACAAAGACCCGATATACTAAAGGACATTAGGGAAAAGAAGGCTTTGGATGACGACCTCAAAAAGCGTATTGACGAAGCCCTGAAGGACTTTAAGTCCAAATTTACCCCTTGAGGGTTTATGTAGGTTGTAGCGGTTTTTATTACAGGGATTGGGTGGGTGTCTTTTACCCACCTCGTTTAAAAAGACAGGAGTGGCTCAGCTATTACGAAAAATTTTTCAACGTCCTTGAGCTTAACGCTTCCTTCTACAGATTTCCCGATAGGGCAACAGTCAAAAGCCTTTTGGAAAGAACAAGCAAGTTAAGGTTTGCCCTGAAGGCTCACAGGGTATTCACTCACAAGAGAAACTACTCCCAAGAGGACGTTAGAAGGTTTCTTTACTCTATAGAGCCAATAGCCAACGAGGAAAGGCTCATAGCTATACTCTTTCAGTTTCCAAACAATTTTGGATATTCCGCTGATGCATTGAACTACATAGAAAAACTTTCTGGAGATTTTAGAGGCTTTGACCGGGTTTTGGAAGTAAGAAATAAGAGCTTTAGAAGGGCAGACTTTTATCAGTTTTTGGAGGATGTGGGTTTTTCTATAGTTAACTGCGATGCACCTAAGGGTGATAAGTTTTTGGTGGGTCCGTGGGTGGGTGTGGGCTCTATAAACTACGTTAGACTTCACGGAAGGGATCCGGAGAACCTCTACGACTACCTATACTCCCTGGAGGAACTGAAAAAGCTAAAGGAAAAGATCAAAGCCCTTGGAGATAGAGAGACTTATATTTTCTTTAACAATACCGCGAAGGCAAAGGCTGTTCTCAACGCCCTCCAAATGAAACTCCTCTTTGGCATTGAGGTGGAAATTCCCCAAAGCTTACAAAAGGCTTACGCAGAGAGGGAATGGGAGTGAGCAATAGGACCCTGTTATACGGAGAGGGGCTCTTTGAGACCATAAAGCTCCCCTCTACAGAAGAAAGGTTAAAACTGCACTATGAGAGGCTAAAAAGTTCCGCAGAGTTCTTTGGCATCCCATATCCAAGCTATGAGGAATTCATAAAGGATTGCCTCTTGCCTGTGGAGGAGCCCACCTACCTCAAATTCTGCCTCCTCTCTGAGGGCGACGACTATTACGGTGGTCCATCAAAAACTTACCAAAAGCTCATAATAAAGAAAAAACTTAAACTGCCCAAGGCTCCCCTTTCTCTTAAGCTTTCTCCTTACAGAAGACATTCGGAGGACCCCCTGTGCAAACACAAAACTACCAGCTATCTTTTTAATGTTTTGGTCAAAAAGGATGCCCTTAGGGATGGTTTTTACGATGGTATAGTTATCAACGAGAGGGAAGAGGTGTGCGAGACATCCTCCGCCAATTTGCTCTTTTTGAAGGGAAGCAAATTCTACACCCCCGCGGTGGAATGTGGAAGGCTTGAGGGGACTACCCTAAGGTTCTTGAAAACCCGCGTAGAGGTTCAAGAGGAACACATAAGAGTTGATAGATTGGAGGACTTTGAGGGTGTCTTTTTGTTAAATGCTCTAATAGACTGCATGCCTGCGCAGATTAGCGGCATAAATTTAAAAGTCCTTCCAGAAGTGGCGGAGTATGTAGTTAAAATATTAAAAGCTGGGGGTGTGGCGGAACTGGCAGACGCAGGGGACTTAAAATCCCCAGGGGAAACCCCCCGTGAGGGTTCGAGTCCCTCCACCCCCACTTGAAAGAGATGATTTTGTCCGACAAAAGCATAAAAAGGCTCATAAAGGAAGGAAGGCTCAGTATAGAGCCACTCAGGGAGGAAAACATTCAGGCATCCTCCATAGACCTTACCCTCGGAGAGGATGTGATTTTTTACAGGGTGGATTTTATAGACGTTAAGGCGGGAGAATTGTCTGTGGAAAGAAGGACTATTCCCGAAGAGGGTATAGTCATAGAGCCAAAGTCCTTTTTACTTGCCACTACTTTAGAGTATATAAAACTACCGGAGGACATTACCGCCTTTGTGGAGGGTAGGTCCTCTTTGGGAAGGCTGGGGCTCTTCATTGAAAACGCAGGATGGGTAGATGCAGGCTTTGAGGGGCAGATCACCCTTGAGCTATACAATGCCAACAATGTTCCCATAAAGCTTTACAAAGGAATGAAGATATGCCAGATCGTGCTGGCGAAATTGGACCAGCCCGCAGAAAGACCATACAGGGGTAAATACTTTGGGCAGAGGGGTGCCACGCCCTCAAAGATCTTTGTAGATTTTGGTACAGATTTTAAAACTTAAAAGGGACTGATATTAGCTCAACGGTCTCTATTCACTATGCTCTTAATGAGCTGAAGGAGAGCTTGGCTGTTTTCAAACTTACCCACAAACTCCAGAACAGGTGCTATTTCCTCCTCCGCCCGTCTTTTTGTGTTTTCCACGCCACCCAGCAAAACCACCTTTTCCCTTAGCTCCTCTGTGTTTCCTTTGCCAAACCTTTCCAAAACCCAATGCCTGTCTAAGTGGTCCAGAACAGAAAGCAAGGGATAGGTGCATTTGCCCTCCCTAAGGTCGTTGCCTACAGGCTTTCCAAGGCGCTCCTCCGAAGATGAGTAATCTAAAGCATCATCTATAAGTTGGAACGCCCTGCCAACTTTTAAGCCCATCTGGTAAAACTCCTCCGCAAGAGGACTTTCCGCCATTAGGGCACCCACACCCATGCTCGCCCCAAAGAGGGCACCCGTCTTTCCGTCTATTATCTTGAAGTATTCTTCTTCTGAGATGAGTTTTCCAAGGGATAAAAGCTCCAAAAGCTGAGATTGGGACATGTGCATAACTGCCCGGCTGACCATCTCCACCGCCTGAAGGTTGCCGTAATTGGCATAAAGCCAAAGGGCTTTTGCGTAAAAGTAGTCTCCCCCAAGGACTACCGCCTGATTGCCAAAGAGGACGTTTGCGGAAGGTCTTCCCCTCCGGGTATGTGCCCCATCCACCACGTCATCGTGGAGCAAAGAAGCCATGTGTATGTATTCTATACCCACCGCCAGAGGAATTACCCTTTCCACATCTCCCCCAAGCACTCTGCAAACTTCCATCATAAGCAAGGGTCTGAGCCTTTTCCCACCCGCAGAGAGTATGTGTCTTCCCACATCCTCTACGAGCTTTATCTCCGGGTCTAAGTAATCAAGCATAAACTGGTTAAACTGGCTAAGCTCCAACATCTAAGGAAAATTATAAGCACTGTTTAAACTTTTAACGGTAGTTCTTTAACCCTGTGGTTTTGAAATCTTTTAATTAGCTTCATAAAAATAAGGGAAGTCATGTATGCATCCTCAAGGGCATCGTGAAGGTTGGACGTGGGTAAGTTTAGCCTTTTGGTAAGCTCCTCCAGGGTGGGTATTCGGTCTTTTTCGGAGAGCAGGTCTATCACATCCAAGTGGTAGGGATAAAAGGCACCATTGCAGGCATTTCTTATTAGGTTTCTCGTAACTGCAATGTCTATGTATACGAAGTAGCCCACCAAAAGGCAACCCCTGGAAAACTCCAGGAACCTCTCGCAGGCCTCTTTGGGAGAAACTCCCTTCTTTAGATCCTCTGGAGTTATTCCGTGAACCTTTATGCTTTCTAAGTTGTCCATAGAGATATTAAGCTTTAAGTTTAGTGTGTCGGAGAACTTTAAAGTTAGCCCTTGCAGGCGAAAAGCACCTATGCTGAGAACTTTAGCCCGTTTGAGGTCTATCCCTGTGGTTTCTGTATCAAAGACAACAAAGCAGTGTTCTTTTACGGGCTTATTGAGGTCTATTTCCCAGTTAAAGGCATCAAAGCTCTCCTTGTAGAGCTTTCTGTAGAACCATCTTTTTAGCTTAGTTAAGTTCATTGAGAAAGCTCATAAAGGTTTTTCCAATTATAAATTATATTGTGATTGTGGAGGTAAAAAATGGCGGTAAAAGAGATAATGGATACGCTTGCCAATCAGACGGTGGCTAACAAAAGGCTCTCCGAACTTGTAAAGGATATAAGGTTGGTGGGAAATGTTCTTGAGGTTATATTCATGCTACCGGATAGAACTTTAGAGTCGGAGATAAGGGAAAAAGCTATGCAAGCTTTAAAGGGAGTGGAGGGTATAGGAGAGGTGAGGGTCAGGTTTGCGGACATGACTCCCCCTCCACAGCAAAGCCCAGCCTTTCAGAGGAGGAAACTGCCCGGTATAAAGCATCTTATTGCAGTGGGTAGCGGAAAGGGTGGTGTGGGCAAATCTACCGTGGCGGTCAATTTGGCGGTCGCTTTTACCAAACTTGGCTACAAGGTGGGGCTTTTGGACGCGGACATTTACGGACCTAGCGTGCCCACCATGCTCGGCATAAAGAACCAGAGGGTGGAGGTGGATGCCTTCCAGCGGATCATCCCCGTGGAAAAATACGGAATGAAGGTCATGTCCATAGGCTTTTTGCTACCCTCCGAGGATACACCCTTAATATGGCGTGGTCCTATGCTCATGAAAGCACTGACGCAGTTTCTCTTTGATGTGAAGTGGGGCAGTTTGGACTTTTTGGTTTTGGACTTGCCGCCGGGCACGGGTGATGTGCAACTGACCCTTGCCCAAACGGTGGAGATGGACGGTGCAATAGTGGTAACAACTCCTCAGGATGTAGCCCTCGCGGACGTGAAAAAGGCGGTGGTTATGTTCAAGGAGGTGGGTGTTCCAGTGCTCGGAGTTATAGAAAACATGGCGTACTTTATATGCCCAGAAACTGGCAACAAATACTACATTTTTGGAAAGGGAAGGGTGCTTGGTTTTGCCCAAGCCTATAACTTGAGCGTTTTAGGTTCTATCCCCATAGAGCCGGAGGTTTCGGAAACCTCCGACACGGGAGTGCCAGTGGTAGAGAGCTATCCAGAATCTGCATCAGCAAAAGCCTTTTTAAACATAGCAAAAATCATTAGTCAAGAACTTGAAAGGAGGTAAGACATGTTTATGCAAAAGCTTGGCAAAAGGGTTGTTTATTTGGACCATATAGCGTCAACGCCCGTAGCCCAAGAGGTTATAGAAGCAATGCTACCCTACTTTAGGGAGCACTTTGGAAATCCTACCTCTTTGCACAGCTTTGGGCAAGTTGCCAAAAAGGCTATAAACAGCGCAAGGGAAAAGATAGCCCAGCTTATAAATGCAAACTCTCCAGAGGAGATCATTTTTACCTCTGGTGGTATAGAAGCCAACAACTTGGCAATAAAGGGTATAGCCAAGGCATACGAAAAGAAGGGAAGGCACATAGTCTCCACCGAGATAGAGCACCACTCCATCCTGCACCCCCTGAAGACCTTGGAAAGGGAAGGATGGGAAGTAACTTATCTAAAGCCGGACAAGTATGGGCTCATCCATCCAGACCAGGTGAGGGAAGCAGTAAGGGAGGACACAGTTTTGGTTAGCATAGGGCACTCCAACAGGGAGATCGGCACCATTCAGAACATAAAGGAGCTTGTAAAGGCTGCAAAGGAGAAGAACCCTAAGGTAATATTCCATACGGATGCCTGTCCTACCTTGGGACATTACCCGGTGGACCTCCAAGATTGGGGCGTGGATGCGGCGTCCTTTACTGCCCATCTCATGTATGGACCTAAGGGTGTGGGCGCCCTCTGGACCAGGAAGGGTGTAAAGGTCAGACCTCTGATAGAGGGTGGCACCCAAGAGAGGGGCGTCCGGGCTGGCACCGAGAATGTGCCGGGCATTGTGGGCTTTGGTGCAGCGGCAGAGTTAGCCATGAAGGAGCTTGAGGACAGAATGACAAGGCTCTCTTACTACAGAGACAAGCTCAAAAAAGCCATTGAAGAAAAGCTTGATTACATAGAATTCACAGGGCATCCCACCCAAAGACTTCCCCATCACCTTTCCCTGATCGTTCATCTCATAGAAGGAGAGGCAATGCTTTTAAGGTTAGACCTAATGGGAATAGAAACCGCCTCCGGTTCTGCGTGCGTATCTTTGGCACTTAAGCAGTCCCACGTGCTCTTTGCCATAGGAGTTCCCAAAGAGGTTGCCAACGGCTCCTTGGTCTTTAGCTTTGGAAGGGACAACACAGAGGAAGATGTGGATTATGTGGCGGAGGAGTTTCCCAAGACAGTAAAGCTCTTAAGGGAGCTCTCTCCTTTCACTCCGGAGAATTGGGAGCAGTATGTGAAAGGTAAAAAGTGAGCTTTTCTTCCACCAGCTTTAGGTCCTCCTCCGTATCTACACCGTGATAGTAGTTTTGGCTGAGGAGGACCTTTATCTTTATTCCATTCTCCAAGAGGCGGAGCTGTTCAAGGGACTCAAGCCTTTCCAAATGGGAGGGTTGCCAGCGCACAAAATCCATCAAAACATCCTTTCTGAAGGCGTATATGCCCACGTGCTTGAGAGGATAAAAGCTGTCCTCCTGCTTTAGGTAGGGAATGGGACTCCTTGAAAAGTAGAGGGCGTATTGGTCTTTGTCCAGAACCACCTTCACGGAGGATGGGTCCCTGTAGGCGTCCGGGTCCCTAACTGCCAAAGTTGCCACGGGGCTCTCTTCAAGGGCTAAAAACAGCCTCTGAACATCTTCTTTATAGACAAAGGGCTCATCTCCCTGATAGTTTATAACAAAATCCACGTCCAAATTTTTAACCACATGGGCAACCCGGTCGCTCCCGGAGGGTATATCCGATGGAGTGAAAACCACCTTAACGGGTAAGTCCTTTACCACCTCTGCAATTTTTTCACTATCCACCGCAAGGATAACATCCTCCCCAGTTCTCAAACAGCCTTCCACCACCCACCTTATAAGCGGTTTTCCCTTTATAATCCGCAGTGGCTTTTCCTTAAGCCTTGAAGAGCCAAGCCTTGATGGAATAACGATTAGCTTACGCATCCTCTACGAAATTCCACTCTTCTATATCACATCCTGCTTGCCTAAGCCCTTCCTCTATTTTGTCCTGTAAGAACTGCTTGGTGACTTTCCCTCCGTGGGCTATTACCTCTATCCTTAGCTCCACCTCTTCAAACTTTTCTGGTATGAGCCTCAAGGTGCGTGCCACATCCGGAAGCCTCCAAGTGGGAACCTTTACCCTCAAGCGGAATTCTTTTATTGAATGGCTACCGTGTCCAGCATCTATCAGGCCTGTAGTGGACTGACTTTCGTAGGTATTACCGCCCATAGGTTGGTTTATTTGCATCTCAGCTTTTTCTTTTTCCTGAGGTATAGGTTCAATTTCTTCTTCCTTCTCCTCTTTCTCTGTGCATAGCTCTTTCTTTATCAAAATTTCTCCCTCATCAAAGCTTGGCTCCGATAAAGTGCCAAAATACTTGCAGACGGGACCATCCTCGGATAAAACGCCCAAGCCAAAGAGTTTCTTTTCTACACCCTCGCTTATTGAGTTTTTGAGCACATCCTTTGAGCTGAGCCTTGGCATTCCGGGTGTTTTATAAAAGACCTCAAGGAGTGGCTTTGTAGGTATTTGCTCCCTTGTTGTGAGAAATTGATTAACTATGTAATGCGGCGTTAGCCTCTCGTAAATTACGTTTTCGCTCCTCAGCCGGTCGTAAATTTCCCTGTCTATGCGTTCTATACCCCGCACGGGCATTCCCAAGTCTATTTCTTCTACCCTCTCCTTTCCTGCGTAGAGCACAAGGCGGTATAGCCTTCTGAGAAGCTCCTTTGTACCTTTTTTAAAGTCTTCCACCTTTTCCCTTACCTTTCTCTTGTCTTGCTCGGTGAGGGTTAAGTTTGCGTCTTGCTCTATCTCTTGCCAAGCTATGCCTTCTGCGAGCTGTCTTTGAAAGCTCACCCTTTCTGGCTCGTAGGGGCAGAGGAAAAAGAGGACATTCTTATATACCCTTGGCTTTTGCCCACAGTAATCTATGTAATCCTTTGCGTCCTCCTTGTTTTCCAGGACTATAAGCTTTAGCTTGTCTGTGTCTGGAATGTCCTTTGTATCACTTGGGAAGAGGTATATATCAAAGTATTGGGAGCCTCCGAGGGCCTCTCTTAGCAAACTCTTTTCCTTTTCCTTAATTTTGATCAGGTCTATGTTTTCAAGCTTAGCAAAAAGAACGCGGTTTAAGTTGGGCGTGGAGCTGAAGTAGTAGGGATTCCTACTGTTGGCAAGGTAAAAGAGCTTTTCTTCCAAGTGCATCAGCGTGGTGTCTATTATGCTACTTTCTACGCCCGGTTCTGCACAGGCGAGCTTTAGCTCGGAAACATGGGCTCCCCTATCTGGGCCCGCAGAAAAGGAATACATAAATATAGCGGTAGCACACCGTGTTCCAAAGCGGTAGGGTCTGTAAGAATCTCCAAGCTCCAGGTCTACCTTTTTAGCTCTGGCGGACTGGTCTGTGATGTCTTCCGCTATGACGCTCTCATAAGTTCTGTCTATATGTTTTAGTAGCTCCTCCCTTACGTCTTTGTTGGAAAGGTCAAAGTCCGAAAGCCTTATAAAAGGACGCATAGAGTCCTTTAGGGAATATACCACCAGAGCAAGAAGTCTTAGGATGCCCCTTGTCCTTTGAAAGCTCGGAAAGGACCCCCAACGGTGATACAAAACCTCTATTACCTCCGGCTGGAAGGGATAGCTCCTTAGAAACTTTTCCCTGTATGCATGCCTATCCTCTGGCAGTAGGTTTTCCCTTTCCAAATAGTCCAAAAACTTCTCTATGTTCTCTCTGGCACAGGCTTGGTCTATGTGCTCAAAGAGCCTTTTTGTGATCACGCTGAGGACCTCTTCGTCCCCTATGGGAGTTAGAACCTTTTCTACCCTTCCAGCGATCTTTTGGAGCTGTTGAGCCATTCTCTCTGCGTTCTCGTCGTAATACTCAAGCGAGCTTGAAGGCAAGCTCATCACCAACGCAGTTTGAGGGAGCAGAGAAACCGCCTCCATTAGCTCCTGCATAAAGGCTAAGGTTTGGGCACCGAGATTAGACTGTCCCACATTTACTCCTGCACACTTAACCGCATACTCCGAAAGCTCGTCCATCAAAATCAAAAGGGGCTGATGTTCAGAGAGGAGCTTTAGTATCTTGTTCCTACCGGGTGAAATATCGCCCTTTAAAAGCTCCACCTTTCCTCTTAGCTGTCTTTCTATCTCTTCCCAGAGCCTTGTATCCCTTGGGTCAAAGACCGTTCCCACAAAAACAGCCACGTTGGCTTTTATCTCCCTTGCCTTGTGGTATAGGGCTATGAGAGAGTGTGTTTTTCCTCCACCAAAGGGCGTTTGCAGTTGGATTACTGGGTCTCCTCCCTCTCCTTTTAGCCTTTTGATCACAGTGTCTAAAAGGTCTCCGAGCCCTTTTGTGATGTAGGTTCTATTCCAAAAGTCTTGTGGGTTTTTGTATTCCTCCGGTCCCTCTCCTTTGAAGACACTCCAGAGGTCTGCAGCATATACGCTCAGGTCAAACCTTCCTTCCCTTATATCCCTGTGTGGTCTTGCACACATTACAAAGGGCTTCATTCAAACAACCCCCTTTGTTTAGGTCCTGTATCTAATTTAACTCTTTTACTTTCTGCCAAAAATCCCTCAAGCAATCTCTTTTCGTCGTTGCCCGGCGGTAAAACTTCACTGATAGCTTGACAGGTTTTATAAAAGTGGTCTTTATCTCCGTAGCCTGTGGTAGATAGCACCTCTTTTAGCCTTTCCCTCTGGTTTTTGCTCCACAATAGCAGAACCCAATGGATCACATCTATCGTATCTTTTTCCCTCAGGCTTTCTATCTCTTCTATCTTCCTGTCGGTGGGTCCCAAAAGCCTAACTTCGTCCTTTTCTATTCTTATAAAGCTACTTGACTTATTGAGCTCTATTCCCAAACTCTGGGCTAACTTTCTGGCATCGTCGTAATCAACTGCGGAAGAGCCATAAGCCCAACGCCAAACCACATAAAACCTCGTAAGGGCACTTAGCTCTTGGGCTATGCTATCGTGGAATATCTGCTTGATTACATAGTCTGTTATCGTTTGTCTGATCAGCTCCAATATTCTGTCTGCCCTTATAAGCTCTCCTTCGTATGTCATAACCTTGTTGTACCTTCCAAACACCTTTAGGGCAGGACCAATGCAAGACACAAAGAAATCCGCCCCTCTAATTCCCGCCTTCCAAACCTCCTCTGCAGTCCTTTCCACCTCTTTTATAACCTCCTTTTTAATCTCTTCAAACCATCCCAACTCTTCCCTTTGGAGCTTTCGGCAAACTATGTATATAGAGCTTGCCAATGCCGCAGAATCCTTAGCCCTAAGCCTTGCTTTCATTTCGGTATCTATGGGCCAACTGGCAGTGATAACTAACCCAGAATCCAAAAGGGAGTTTATTAGTGTTTCCCACCCCGTAGTAGATTTGTGGGCATATACAATTACCGCAATGCCGTTGGGTTTTAGAACCCTGTGTATTTCTTGAAAGGCTTTTTTGAGCATGTCTTCAAAAAACTTTTTTCCTGCTTCATAGCCACCTTCTATATGGGAATAGGCTACTATTTCCTTTGATTTGGGAGTTAAAGGAGTGGAAAATAGCTCTGGGTATAAGTCTCCTAAGCTACGCTTTAGCCAAACATAAAAAAAGTCCGAAAGGTAAGAGTAGGGCACATTGTCGTAGTATGGCGGATCTGTAAATATGGCGTCAAAGTAGTTGTCGGGATAAGGGAGCTCGGTGGCAGACGCCTGAAGAACAGTGGGAACTAAGATTTTCTTTGTTCCTACCTTAAACTCCACAACATTAAAATTATAGCCTGTAGTTGGACCTTACAAAGTGCAATTTTTGCGATGTGATATATTTTTAAAACCATGGCAAGGGCAATAGACCTTGAACTTTTACAATTGCTTGAGGACAAGCTTGGGAAAGAAGAGGCGAGAAAAGTGGCACAGGCAATAGAGTTAGGGCTTGAGATTTTAGAAAAAAGGGCAGAAGAGCTTGCACTTCAGAAAAAGCTTGAGCTAAAGGATGAACTTACAAAGGAGCTGGCAAGCAAAGCGGATTTATTGGCATTAAGGGCAGAAATGCAAGCGATGGAGGAAAGGCTGGAGGCAAAGATTGATAAAGTCAGAACAGAGCTTTCTGCAAAGATTGAGAATGAAATCCTAAGGCTTGACCGTAAATTTACCATACTCTTTATCATCCTCTTTTTCACGCTGATACTTGTAAATCAAAACTCCCTTGAGTTTTTGTTAAAGGTTTTGGGATTGATAAAGTGATATATTTTTAAAACCATGGCAAGGGCAATAAACCTTGAACTTTTACAGCTCCTTGAAGACAAGCTTGGAAAAGAGGAAGCAAGAAAAGTAGCATAGGCAATAGAGTTAGGGCTTGAGGTTATGGAAAAAAGGGCAGAGGAACTTGCCCTTCAAAAAAAGCTTGAGCTAAAGGATGAACTTACGAAGGAATTGGCAAGCAAGGCAGATATACAAGTTTTAAAGACGGAAATGCAGGCATTTAGGGCAGAAATGCAAGCTATGGAACAAAGGTTGGAAGCAAAAATAGAGTTAGTCAGAAAGGAACTTGATGGAAAGATTGAAAGAGAAATTCTAAAACTTGAACACAAGCTTGAACATAAATTTAACGTCATAATGTTTTTTATTATAATTTCCACTCTTATAATTCTTTTTAGTATTAACAAAGACGCCCTTGAGTTTTTGTTAAAGGTTTTGGGATTGATAAAGTGATATATTTTTAAAACCATGGCAAGGGCAATAGACCTCGAACTTTTGCAACTGCTTGAAGACAAGCTTGGAAAAGAGGAAGCAAGGAAGGTAGCACAAGCGATAGAGTTAGGGCTTGAGATTTTAGAAAAAAGGGCAGAGGAACTTGCCATCCAGAAAAAGCTTGAGCTAAAGGATGAACTTACAAAGGAGCTGGCAAGTAAGGCGGATTTATTGGCATTAAAGGCAGAAATACAGGCAGTTAGGGCAGAAATGCAAGCGATGGAGGCGAGGCTTGAAGCTAAGATTGAAAGAGAAATCCTCAAACTTGACCGCAAATTTACCATAATGTTTATCATTCTCTTTTTTACGCTGATACTTGTAAATCAAAACTCCCTTGAGTTTTTGTTAAAGGTTTTGGGATTGATAAAGTGATATATTTTTAAAACCATGGCAAGGGCAATAGACCTCGAACTTTTACAATTGCTTGAGGACAAGCTTGGGAAAGAGGAAGCAAGAAAAGTAGCACAGGCAATAGAGTTAGGGCTTGAGGTTATGGAAAAAAGGGCAGAGGAGCTTGCCATCCAGAAAAAGCTTAAACTAAAGGATGAACTTACGAAAGAATTGGCAAGCAAGGCGGACATCCAAGTTTTAAAGGCAGAAATACAAGCAGTTAGGGCAGAAATGCAAGCGATGGAGGAAAGGCTGGAGGCAAAGATTGAAAAGGTTAGGTTAGAACTCATGGGAGAAATCCTAAAGCTTGACCGCAAATTTACTATAATGTTTGTCATCCTCTTTTTCACGCTGATACTCGTCAATCAAAACTCCCTTGAGTTTTTGTTGAAAGTTTTGGGACTTATAAAGTAGATATTTTTTAATCACTCCTCCGCTTCCACCGGTGGGATTTGGGTGAGGTGGGAGAGATTTTCTAATGTTTCTTCCATAATGAACGCCCAACCACTAGGGTGAGTGATTGGATTCATTTCTATGTAATCCCAAAGCATTGGTAATGCTTGTCTTCCATAAGTGAAGCCTATAGCCTCTGTTTGTGGGATAAACCTACATAATGTAGAATTTTTATCAGCCAACCTATTTATCCCCAACCCCAAATAACTCACCACCGCCTTAGCGTAATCTTCATCATATCCCTCTTCCAACATCTTTTTATAAGCAAGCCGGACCTTTTCGGTAAAGGTAATTAAAGCTAACTTTTGGCGGGAGTTGAAAAGGTCGCCCCATTTTAACATTCCATACCTTTGAACCCTAAAGCCAAGAGTGTTCTCGGGAGGTAAATCTTCATCCGGCACAGGGTCTATTCCCCACTCTTCCCAAAGTTTTTTTCTTTTTTCCTCCAAATACTCTTCCGCTAATCTGTAAAACTCCAGGTCTTTTTCTGTTGCCAATCTGTAGCTTTTGCCCTCGCCTTTTTGGGTGCTCAAAACTACTGCGGTCATCCTTTGGCTTGCTTTTCCTTCTCTGAATAGCCTTCGGACGTCGTCATCCTCTATTGTGCTTCCACAGACAAGGCAAACTGCCTTTGCCCTTGCGACTGTGCCCTTTTCTGGGTCAAAGTTTTCGGGAACTTTTGGCTCAAAGCCTTCCACCGAGCTCTCCAAAACTCTCCACTGGTTGCCTTCCTTTTTCACTATGGCAAACTCTACCCCTTTGTTATACACAAAAGGATAAAGAGAAATCTTTTTCTTTTCCTTTTTGGCGAGCCAAAACTGACGGATTAGTGGAATTTCCGCACCGCACAGGGGATTTTGGCAAGGTATAGTCCTTGCCCATAGGTATCCTACCGGTATGGAGCCATCCTTGTCTGTTGGATAAAACCTTCCTATCTCTTTTTTTGCGGATTCCAATACCCACTCTCCCCACCTTTGAACATCCTTTATAAGAGGGCTCTCTTGTTTTTCTTGCTTATAAAACCCGTTTTGTTCCACCACCTTTTGAGGTCTTCCATACTTTTGGGGATATTCAAGGATGCATTTTAGTATCAAGACCGCCACCGGGTTGTAATCAATGGCATGGGTTTCTAAACCAAGCCGTAGGCACTCCAAGGGAATTGAGCCACCGCCCGAAAAGGGGTCCAAAACCCTCAAAACCTTTCCACCGTTTTCCTTTTTTATTTCTTCCCTTGCCTTTTTTATAAGCTCTTGGTTGAGGGATGTTTCCCACTTGGCAATCTTCAAAAGGAATTTCTTTTTTTCCTCTATGTTTTCCGCCGACACCAAAGCAGAATAGATGGTTGCCCTTGAGGCTATCAAAGGTCTTCTTGCCCACCATATATGCAGTGTGGATATATGCCCGTGTCTTATGTTTTTTTCCCTTGCAGACTCTTCGCTAATTTCCTTTATTGGAAGTAGTTCTTCAATAAGCCTCTTCATGTTTTTCTCCCTTTTCCTTCCATTCTTCCGGTGGCACTATATACCTAACATCCACCACCCTTTTATCCATTTTAAGCCTTTCTGCTGGGTTGTTTATTATGTAAAGGGTTGGGTTTGTTCGAGCGTTGCACACCACATACAGCCAATACTCTTCCTTAAGTTGCCTTGCCTTTAGGTATTCGTTCATTGTTAGCTCCACATAAGATTCGTCGCTTCTTGCTTTAACCTCTATGTATCGGACTTCTCCTTTGCCCTCTGACCTTATATCGTAGCCAAGGTTTTCCTTTGAAACATCCACAGGCTCCCTTCCCTGAGACCTCTCATAAGCCATGGCAAGCTCCATCCCTATTCTCTCTACCTCTTCATCCGCCAAGCCCTCTTTATACGTAGAACGCACATAAAAAATACCCAAAAGCTTTGGAGCACCGTAAGTGAGCTTCTTTTCTTTCTCAATTTGGTCCTTTAGCTCCTCCAAAGCTCGCTTGTAGCTTTCTCTTCTTTCTTCCAACTGGGTAATGACGCCTTCAAGATTTTTCTCTCCCCTTTCTTTTCTCTCCTCAAACTCGTAAATTTTCCAACCTAAATCATCTATGAACCTTTCCAAAGACTTCACTCCGTATTTTTGCTTTACCTTTGCCTGTCTTTCCCTTTCCTTTAGTATCTCTTCCTTGTATTGATTGATTAGCTCGTAAAAGAGCTCTTCTGCCTTTTTCCTTCTTTCGTCAATGTTGTAAGTGGGCACCTGTGTTTCTTCATCCACGGGCACCAAATCCCAAAGAATGTTAAGGTTTATGGGTGATAGCTCCTTTTCGTTATCATAAATGCAAAACAGTTTTTTCCCTGCGATTTTACCCGTTCCATCCAAAACCTCTCCCTCAAAGAGCCACAAAAATCCCTCAAGCCTTCCAGAAGGGTCTTCAAAGACTGCACCATTCAAGAGCTTTTCTTTGTACCTTTCAAGCACAAGGTCTATAAGGTTTTCCAAAAGGGGATGCCCAAAGGAGATAAACTCTACCTCTGGATTTTTAAAAGCCTTTTCCTTGTCAAAGGTCGCCTTTGGATATTCCCTCTTTACAACCTGTTTGTTTTGCTCCGCCTTTTTGCTTAACTCAGGGGGCACTTTTTCTATGCTTAAAAATCCATCCTTTCTTTCCTTTACCTTTCCGCCGAGCTTTTCAAAAGCCCTTTTGAACCATTCCTCCACATACTCCGGCACAAGTCTGTTTTCCTTTGCCCTTTCGTAGTTTTCCGCAAGCCTTGTGTAATCAATGTTTCTTGTCGCCAAAGCTTCCTCAAGGACATCTCTCCTTAGTCTTTCAAGGTATTCCTTGTCTAATTTAACTTCCAACTCCCTTTCTATTTCTTCCAAGCTCTTTGTCTGCATCACTGCAGAAACTATAAGCTGATAAAGGTTTTTGTCAGGGAAAATCTCACCTATAACATCAAAAACTTTGTTCCCAAGGTCTTTTTCCATTTCCTTTAGCTTTTTAAAGAGTTTTTCTAAGACCTTTCCTTCCCTCGTGTTGCTTGCCACCAAGTTAAAAACATGCACATCCCTCTGCTGTCCGTATCGGTGGATCCTTCCCATTCTCTGCTCTAACTTGTTGGGGTTCCAAGGGATGTCGTAGTTGATCATAATGTGGCAAAACTGGAGGTTTATGCCCTCTCCCGCTGCGTCGGTGGCAATCATAACATCCGCCCAATCCCTAAAGTCCTTTTCTGCCTTTATTCTCTCCTCCAGAGGCATTCCACCGTGTATGGTGCATACTGAATAGCCCCAATCCCTTACCTTTTTCTGCAAATACTCCAAGGTGTCCCTTGATTCGGTAAAGATCAAAATCTTTCTGTTTCCTCCTTTCTCCTCTATGGTTTTTAAACCCTCCTCCAAGGCTTTTTTCAACTCCCTTAGCTTTGTCTCTCCTTCCCTTTCCATAATTTCCTTTGTTTTTTTGATTAAGTTTTCTACGGTTTCTATCTCCTGTCTTAGTTCCTCTATGTTCTTAGCCAAGCTTACGCTTTCCCACTCCCTTTCTTTCTCAAGGATTTCATCCTCTGTAGAATCTTCAACCTCCTCCAACTCCTCCATTTCCAAAAAGGCTTCTTCTTTTTCCACAGAACCTGCCCTCAAAAACTCCTCCAACCTCTCCTTTCTCCTTTCCAAGGACCTCAAGAGGGCATAAAGGCTTGACGCAAACCTTCTCTGGAGGATCACCAATGCAAAGGCTACGTTTCTTTTTTTATCCTCCTGCTCTTCTGCTTTGCCATACTGCGTGCTTACGTAGTCCGATAGCTGGTTGTAGAGCTCCACTTCTTGGTCCGAAAGGTTAAAGGATATGGTTTTTACTTCCCTTTTGGTAAATAAGGGCTTACCTTCAAAATCCCTCAGGTCTTCCTTTAGTCTTCTTATAAACAACGGATTGTCTCCGCTTTTTATAGATTCCTCTATCATCTCTGAAGTGGCAAAAAAGCCTTCCCTTAGCAGGTCCAAAAGGAGTCGGAAATTCTCCGGGTCTCCCCTGTGAGGAGTGGCGGTCAAAAAGAGCATGTGAGTGGAGTTTTTAGCTAACGTCTGTCCGAGTTTATACCTTTCGGTTTTTTTCACCTTTTGTCCATACCTGTAAGCGGACATTTTGTGGGCTTCATCTACTACCACTAAATCCCAATGAGTGCTGGCGATAATGTTTATCACATCATCCTGCTTAGCAAAATCCATAGAAAGGATCACCTGATGCTTTTCCTGAAGGGGATTGCTTCCGTAACTGTTTTTTAAAAGGTTTCTGTCAAATACCTCAAAGTTTTCCTGAAACTTTTCTCTCAGTTCCCTGATCCATTGGTCTTTTAGATGCCCGGGAACTACTATAAGAATCCGTTTTGCAAGACCTCTGAGCTTTAGCTCCTTTATTATAAGTCCCGCCATTATGGTTTTCCCTGCCCCCGGGTCATCCGCTATCATAAAACGCACCTGAGGGAGCTTTAAGGCATACTCATAAACCGCCTCTATCTGAAAGGGCAAAGGGTCTATCTTTGAAACGCTTACTGCCAAATATGGGTCAAAGAGGTATGCATACCTGAGCCTCAGGGCTTCTGTAGCCAAAAAGGCTTCTGAACCTTTGGTGGAAAAATCGGTGTTCTGTATGGTTATTTCCTTTAATTCCTCTTCAGTGAGGAACCAATCGCGGATAATTCCACTGTGTATGAGCCTTCCGTATATTATTACTCCCCCATCTCTTTTATCTGCCTTTATTACCTCCACCGGCTCAGGGAAAAAGTTCCCCTTAATTATGCTTTTTTCTTTGAGTTCCATCAGATTAAAATCTTATACCATGAGTGTGGGTTTTATAGGTCTTGGAAGTCTTGGAAAGACAATAGCCAAAAGGCTAATAGATCAGGGTGTCCCCCTTGTGGTTTGGAACAGAACCAAAGAAAAGGCTCTGGACTTGGGTGTGGAGATTGCCCAAAGCCCCGCAGAACTTAGCAAAAAGGTAAATACCATCTTTGTTATGGTCTTTGATTCACAGGCAAGCGAAGAAGTGATTTTTGGAAAAGAAGGTTTGGTGCAGGGGGACATAAAGGGAAAGACAATCATAGACATGACCACCAACCATTACAGGTATGTGGAGTTTGCATACCAAGAGTTAAAAAAGCTGGGTGCGTACTACCTGGATGCCCCAGTGCTTGGGAGCGTGATTCCCGCCCAAAAGGGAGAGCTAACCATACTGGTTGCTGGAGAAAAGGAGAAGTTTGAAGAGCATAAAAGTCTTTTTGAAAAGTTCTGCCGGGCTATCTACTATGTGGGAGAGGTGGGCAATGCCACAAAGCTAAAGCTTATAAACAACATAGTTCTGGGTGGTTTTATGGAAATTTTGGCGTCCGCCATAGCTTTGGGTGAGAGGGCGGGCTTTGATAAAGAACTGATTATAAACATTCTCAACGACGGTGCGGGCAAGTCCTACATCCTTGACGTGAAAAAGAAAAAGCTCTTAGAAGAGGACTTTTCCACCCACTTTTCCGTGGATTTGATATACAAAGACCTTCACTACGCCCAAGATCTGGTAAAAGACTTAAACGCCTTTACCTTTAGTCTCCAGAACGTAAAGGAAGCCTACGGCTTGGCAAGGGCTATGGGACTAAAAGACTTGGACTTCTCCGCAGTTTATAAGGTTTTTAAAGGAATTTGAGAGCCCTGTCTCCTATGTCTTTTCTGTAATGCATGCCCTCAAAGTGTATTTTTTCCACCGCCCTGTATGCCCTTTCCTTTGCCTCTTTTAAGCTGTTGCCCCACGCACAGACGTTGAGAACCCTTCCGCCCGTGGTGATGAGCTTTCCATCCTTTAGCTCCGTGCCCGCATGGAAGATTATCACATCCTCATCTTTGATGTCCTCAAGACCGTAAATCTCTTTGCCCACTTCTGGCTTTTCTGGGTAGCCCTTGCTTGCTAACACCACGCACAGGGAACACCTTTCGTCTACGTCCAAGCTTACCTTTTTGCCTTCGTGAAAGTCTAAAAGCTTTTCCAAAAAGTCTCCCTTTATCCTCATCAAGAGGGGCTGTGCCTCTGGGTCCCCAAGCCTTACGTTGAACTCCAAAACCATGGGTCCCCTTGAGGTTAGCATCAAACCCGCATACAAAAAGCCCCTGTAGTATATCCCCTCCTGGGCAAGTGCCTTTATGGTCCTTTCAATGATCAGCTCCCTTATTGCCTTCTCGGTTTCTGCATCTACGAAGGGATTGGGTGAGTATGCCCCCATTCCGCCCGTGTTGGGTCCTTTGTCTTCGTCCAAAAGCCTTTTGTGGTCCTGAGAGGTGGGAAGTGGAACATATTCGGTGCCATTTACCATAACTATGTAAGATGCCTCTTCTCCTTCCAAAAACTCCTCTATAACCACCCTCTTGCCCGCAGGACCCAAGATGCCCCTGTTCATAAATAGGTCTATAGTCTCCAAGGCGGACTGCTCGGTTTTACAGACCACCGCACCCTTTCCACCGGCAAGCCCGTCCGCCTTTATCACAAGAGGAGCCCCAAAGTCCTTTACAAACCTCTTTGCCTTCTCTGGGTCCTCAAATACCTCAAAGTTTGCGGTGGGAATGCCGTGCTTTAGCATAAACCTTTTGGCAAAGATTTTGCTACCTTCCAGCATGGATGCCCTTTGGGAGGGTCCAAAGATCTTTAGTCCTCTGCTTTCAAACTCATCCACAATGCCCTCCACGAGGGGTGCCTCTGGACCTACCACCGTGAAGTCTATACCTTCCCTTTGGGCAAAGTCCGCAAGCTCTTTAACGTTGGTTGGGTCTATGGGAACCCTCTTTCCCTTAATACCCCCGTTTCCCTTCGCCACAAAGACCTCTTTAACCAAAGGGCTCTGACTGATTTTCCAATAAAGGGCGTGTTCTCTTCCTCCGTTGCCAACTATCAAAACCTTCACGAATATTGATTATACTATAGCATTTATGAAAGAGCTTATAAAAGAAAAGCTGGAAGCCCTCCTCAGAGAAAAGTATTCCCTTGAAGGCTTGAACTACACCATAGAAGAGCCAAAGGACCGCCATCTTGGAGACCTTGCTACGAATGTTTGCTTTTTGCTATCAAAACAGCTTAAAAAACCACCCCATCTCCTCGCAGAGGAAATTGCAAAGGAGCTAAGCAATGAAGATTTTCAGGCGGAACCGCTGAGAGGATTCATAAACTTTCGCTTCTCGGAAAGTCGGATAAAAGAGAGCTTTAGGGAACTTTTGAGCCTTGCCTCCAACTACTACTTTGAAGACATAGGAAAGGGTAAAAGGTTGCAGATTGAATTTGTTAGTGCTAACCCTACGGGACCTTTGCATCTGGGACATGGCAGGGGTGCGGTGGTGGGAGACGCCCTATACAGGCTTTTAAAGGCTTTTGGCTATGATGTAGTGAGGGAATACTACATAAACGACGCAGGCTACCAGGTCTATCTCTTTGGACTTTCTATCCTCTACAGGGTTTATGAACTCTTCGGTAAGGAGGACCAAGAATTAAAGCAGAAGTTTGAAGAGGAGGGCTACAAGGGAAATTACGTCAAAGAGCTTGCCAAGGATGTTAAGGCTTTCTTTGGGGAAGAGGTGTTGGGCTGGGATAGGGAACAGGCAATAGAGAAGTTGGGTGAGTATGGCGTAAAAAGGATGCTGGAGGATATAAAGGAAACCCTTGCCTTTATGGGTGTAGAATTTGACCTTTGGGTCAGCGAAAAGAGCCTCCACCAAAGGGGACTTGTGGAAAAGGTCATAAAGCTCTTGGAAGAGAAGGGTTATACCTACACCCAAGAGGGTGCCCTTTGGTTCAAAAGTTCAAGCTTTAGCGATGACAAGGACAGGGTTTTGATAAGGTCCGATGGTACTCCCACCTACTTTGCGGGAGATATAGCCTACCATTATTACAAGTACGAGCGAGGTTTTGAAGAAGTTATAAACCTGTGGGGAGCAGACCACTGGGGCTATCTCCCAAGGCTGAAGGGAGCCCTAAAAGCCCTTGGCATACCGGAAGACTGGCTAAAGGTGGAATTTGTGCAGATGGTCAGGCTGTTCTCCGGTGGAAAGGAAATTAGGATGTCAAAGAGAACTGGCGAGTTTATAACCCTTAGGGAGCTTTTGGAAGAGGTTGGCGTTGATGCAGTTAGGTTCATTTTTCTAACGAAGCGCTCCGACACGCCCCTTGATTTTGATATAGACCTTGTTAAACAAAACACCGCAGAAAACCCCGTCTTTTATGTGCAGTATGCCCACGCCCGCGTTAGGGGAGTTTTCAGGGAAGTGCGCCAGAGGTTTGGCATAGACCCAGATAAAGAGAGCTTAACAGAATACACAGAACACATGAAAGATCAGCAAGGTCTAGAGCTTATGAAAAAACTTCTCATTTTTAAAGACACCCTTAAGGATGCAGTGCTCAACCTTTCTCCCCACCTAATCGTCTACGACCTTTTAGAAATCGCTAAGCTATTTCATAATTATTACAATCATCACAGGGTAATGGTAGAAGATAAAAGTCTTATGATGGGTAGGCTATCCCTTTTGAAAGGCGTTGAAATTGGCTTAAAGGTTGGTTTAAACTTAATAGGTGTGAATGCACCAGAGCGTATGTAGAAGGAGAGAAAGATGAGAAAAGAAAGGCTATTGATCCTGTTGGGAACTCTAATAGCTTTGATATTCTTCTATGTAGGCTTGAATAAATGGCTTGAAAGCAAACCAGAGAGCGCACCACCTGTGGTGGTAAACCCCACTCCTCCACAACCAGCTCAGCCAATTTCCCCACCCCAAGGAGAAAAAGCTAAGGAAGAACCAAAGGCAGAGGAGAAAAAACAAACTCCTCCATCGGAACCACAAAAACCGAAAGAGGACTTAATAGCTAAAAAAATTCAGGAGGAGAAAAATAAGGAAAAGAAAATCAAAGAAGTTCAGAAAACTCAAGAGAGCAAGAACTTAACAGCTCAAAAGCAGGAAACTCAAAAGGAGAGTGAAAAAGTAGAAAAAGCAAAGGAGGAAAAAGTCCAGAAAAACACGGTAGCTAAACAGGAAAAGCAACCGGAGAAACCTAAAAGAGAGATTAGAGAGTATGTTATACAGATAGGTGCCTTTAGCTCAAAAGAAAATGCAGACAGAGCCTTAAAGAGGGCTAAAAGCATGGGCTACAGGGGTGAAATCGTGAACGAGGATAATTTTTATAAGGTGAGAGTAAGGGTAAAGACTGATGATCCAAAGAAGGTTTTAACTAAGTTGAAGGCCACCTTTGGCGGTGCCATAGTCAAGCAATGAGATTTTTGTTAATCCTTATCTGGCTTGTTTTTTTTCTCTCCTGCGCGCCCACCACAAAGGAAGAGCAGGTCAAAGACTGGCTTTACTACTATGACTTTGGCATGTCTGCCCTGTCTGCAAGAAACTACTCAGAGGCAATAGCAAACTTTTTCATAGCCACTCAAAAGGCGCCCAATGAACCAAAGGTTTGGAACGCTTTAGGTATTGCCTACATGGAAGTTTCTGAATATGAGAAAGCAGAGTCTGCCTTTAGGAAAGCCCTCGAGGTGGATAAAAAATTCACTGAAGCAAGGCTTAACTTAGGGGTGATGTACTTTAGAAAAAAAGACTATGAGAACGCTTTGAGAGAAATAAGAACAGCCCTTGCAGATGAAACCTTTCCTCACAAACACATAGCCTTCTACTATTTGGCAAGAATATACAAAGCCCTTGATGACCAGAACCTATACTTGGAGAATTTAAGAAAGGCAACCGCATACAACCCTATGTTCTTTGAGGCACAGTTAGAGTTGGCGAATGCCTACGAAGAGATGGGAGACTATAGGTCTGCCCTTGATGTGTATAGAAACCTTCTTAACAACGGTATAAATACACCTCAAATAGAACTAAGTATGGCAAGGCTTCTGTTTTATACGGAAGATTACGAAAATGCAAAGCTTTTCATAAAGAGGCTAATAGAAAATAAACAGGCGGATGCAAGTCAAAAGGCTCAGGCGTACGAATTGCTCAATCAGATATTAGTCAAAGAGCAGGAGAGATTAATAAGCAGGGAAAGGGCTTCTGCCCAAAAGGAGAGGGAGAAACCCAAGGTGGAGGGAAAAAAGCAAGAGTTACCTCCAAAAGAAGGGCCAATCAGTAAGGAAAAAATAACTAACCAGACAGAGCCGGAGATAGCAAAGCCCGAAAGGAAAACGGAGAACAAACCCGCAGAAGTTCAAAAGGAGCGTGTCTTTAGGATCCAACTGGGTGCCTTTTCCTCGGAGGAGAGTGCTAAGGCGTGGAAAGAAAAAATAGAGAAGGAATTGGGAATAAAGGATATAATGATAGTGGAACAGCTCGGAATATACAGGGTTCTATATGGAAGTTTTAAGAGTAGGGCAGAGGCGGAGGCTCAGATTGAAAGGCTAAAAAGCTACAATCTTTATGGTTTCATCGTTCAAGACTGAGCTTGAAAAGCCAAGGGCGCAGGTTATAATTTTAAGTCCCTGAGGAGGTGCAATTATGGCAAGCTTGAACTCAAACGGTTTTGTTTTGACTACGGTGGATGAGCTTTTGAGCTGGGGAAGGAGAAACGCCCTTTGGCCTGTAACCATAGGGCTTGCCTGCTGTGCCATAGAGATGATGCATACCGCCGCCTCTCGCTTTGATTTAGATAGATTGGGAGTTATATTTAGGGCTTCTCCAAGGCAGGCGGACCTGCTGATAGTGGCAGGCACAGTGGTTAACAAGGTGGCACCCATGCTAAAGCTCATATGGGAACAGATGCCAGACCCAAAGTGGTGTATAGCCATGGGAGGTTGTGCCTCTGCGGGGGGACCATTCCCTACCTACGCAACCCTTCAGGGAGTGGATAGGATAATCCCCGTGGATGTTTATATACCAGGTTGTCCTCCACATCCGCAGGGGCTCATATACGGCATACTTCAGCTTCAAAAGAAGATAAAACAGATGGGCGTTAAAAAGTACGACAAAGCCTTTGAGGAATTCAACAGAGAAGTGCAAAGGCAGGGGCTTATCCCTACCGAAGTTCAAGTTTGAGGTGTTAGTATGCCCTGGATGAACAAGGTTTCCGCAGACAGGATAAAGCAAGAGTTCAAGGATGTAGAGGTAGAACACACTGAGCATACCACCAACCTACATGTGAAAAAGGAAAAACTCTTGGAGTTTCTTAGCTTTCTCAAAAACAAAGAGGGCTACAGGCACTTTATAGACTTTTTCTGCGTAGATTTTCCCGACAGAAAGGAACGCTTTCAGGGAGTATACATACTCTACAACCCCGATGAAAACGAAAGGGTGATCGTAAAAACCTGGGCAAAGGATGGAAAGCTGCCCTCCGTTCAGAACTTATGGGCATGCGCCAAGTGGGCAGAAAGGGAAGCGTACGATATGTTTGGTGTGGAGTTTGAAGGACACGAGAACCTCCGGCGGATGTTCTTGTGGGAGGGTTACCCTTACTTTCCTCTCCGAAAGGATTTCCCCCTGCAGGGTATTCCCGAGGTAGAACTGCCTTCTCTTACGGAGCTTATGCACGGAAGGACAGACCCACCCAGTCATGACTATGAGCTGTTGCATACCCGGATTGCTACCCTTGAAGACTTAGAAAGAACGGAAAAGGCAAGGCTTCAGAAAAAAGCCCAGCTTGTTTTAAACTGGGGACCTCTGCACCCGGGAACCCACGGCACCATATGGTTTTTGTTTGACTTGGATGGAGAGAATGTAGTTCAGTGTGATGTGATCTTGGGACAGCTTCATCGGGGAATGGAGAAGATCGCAGAGAATCTTCACTACTTTCAGTTTCTGCCGTACACAGACCGTATGGATTACATATCCGCCATCTGCAACGAATTAGCTTATGTGAGCGCAGTAGAAAAGCTCTTGGGTGTGGATGTACCCGAAAAGGCAAGGTATATAAGGACTATGTTTGCAGAACTGCAGAGGATAAACTCACACCTCCTTTGGCTTGGCACGGGTGCGTTGGACCTTGGTGCTCTGACGGTCTTTTTGTATGCCTTTAGGGAGAGGGAAAAGATCATGGACATCATAGAAGGTAACGCGGGCTATAGGCTAACTACTGCCTTTTTGAGGATAGGTGGAGTTCATTATGACTTGGCGGAAGGAACGCTAGATGTGGTGAAGGCTTTTATCAAAGATTTTCCTCAAAGGTTAAAGGAATACCATCAGCTTCTTACAAGGAACAGAATATGGCTCAGAAGGACCAAGGATGTGGGAGTGATCACCAGGGAGGATGTTTTTAACTACGGTTTGACAGGACCAGTTGCCAGAGGTTCTGGTGTGCCCTATGACATAAGAAAGCTTGAGCCTTACGCAGCTTACGACGAGGTGGAGTTTGATGTGCCCGTGGGAGAGGTGGGAGATGTCTATGACAGATATCTGGTGCGTATGGAGGAGATGGTTCAAAGCCTACGAATTGTAGAGCAGTGTGTAAGTAAGTTGGAGAAACTTCCAAAGAGTGCTCCCTACATAAACAAAGAACATCCTGCGGTTATGGCACCCAAGGAGGAAGTATTCAAGAGCTTGGAGAGCATGGTTAAAAACTTCAGGATAGTGGTGCATGGAGAGAAGGCTCCCAAGGGAGAGGTTTATGTTAGCGGGGAAAACCCAAGGGGAGAGTTGGGCTTTTACATATACTCCACAGGGGACTCAAAGCCCTACCGTCTTAGGATCAGGTCTGGTGCCCTTTATAACCTTTCCATCTTTCCCAAGCTTATTGAGGGCAGGACTATTGCGGACGCCATAGCCCTCTTGGGAAGCTTGGACCCCGTGGTGGGAGAAACGGACAGGTAGGAGGGACAAAATGACGGAGTTCTGGGTTAGTTTGCTAATAACAGTAATAAAAGTCCTTGTGGTGCTGGGTGTTTTTTTAGGAGTGGGAGCCTATTTGACTTGGTTTGAAAGGAAGTTGGCGGGGCACATACAGGCAAGGCTCGGTCCCAAACTGGTAGGTCCCTTTGGTCTACTTCAACCCTTAGCGGATGGATTAAAGCTTTTAACCAAGGAATCCATAGTTCCCGCCAATGCGGACAAGGTGGTTTATTATCTGGCAGTAGTCTTGGCAGTGGTGCCAGCCCTTATGCTCTTTGCGGTTATTCCCTTTGGTCCAAGCTTTAAACTCTTTGGGGTGGAGGTCAAGCCCATAGTGGCTGATGTGAACATTGCAGTGCTTCTTGTCTTCGCCTTTGGTTCTCTGTTGGTCTATGGAACCATATTCTCCGGGTGGGCTTCTAACTCCAAGTATGCCTTTATAGGCTCTTTGAGAAAGGCGGCGGTGATCATAGGCTATGAGGTAGTCCTTGGCTTTTCTGTGCTTGGGGTGATCCTACTGGCGGGCACAATGAGTACCACTGGCATAGTTCAGGCTCAGATAGAAAGGGGCGTGTGGTTTATAGTCTACCAACCCATTGCCTTTGTGCTGTATCTTTTCTGTATGCTGGCAGAGTCGGGTAGGGTTCCCTTTGATATCCAAGAGGCAGAGGCAGAGCTGGTGACGGGCTACAACGTAGAGTACGGTGGTATGCGCTTTGGCGTTTTCCCATTGGCGGAGTGGTATTTAAACGTGATGGCATTGTCTGCCATTGCGGTTGTGCTCTTTTTGGGTGGTTGGTCTGGTCCCCGCATCTTTGGACCCTTGTCTCCTTACCTTTGGTTTTTAATAAAGATGTTCGGACTTGTCTTTTTTGTCCTTTGGCTACACTGGACGTTACCGAGGTTTCAGGCAAAGGACATCACAGAAATCGGCTGGAAGATCATGCTTCCTTTGGCAGTTATAAACGTGGTTATAACCGCCTTCGTTTATTATTTTGTATAAGATGTTTAGGAAAATTCTCATAGCAAACCGGGGTGAGGTAGCACTTAGGATCATAAGGGCTTGTGAGGAACTGGGGATAAAGAGCGTTGCCATCTACTCGGAGGCAGACGCCAAGTCTTTGTACGTGAAAAAGGCTGACGAGGCATATCTGATCCCGGGGGACCCAATAAGAGCGTATTTGGACTACGTTAGGATCGTGGATTTAGCCAAGTCAGTGGGTGCGGATGCTATACACCCGGGCTACGGCTTCTTGGCGGAAAACGCAGACTTTGCCCGGTATTGCATAAGCAAGGGTATAACCTTCATAGGTCCATCTCCGGAGCATATAGAACTTTTTGGCGACAAGGTGAAGGCAAAGAAAAAGATGGCTGAACTTGGCATTCCCATAATCCCCGGCTCTCCGGAACCACTTAAAAACTATGAGGATGCTCTACACTACGCAAGGGAAATAGGATTCCCTGTCATTCTAAAGTCAGCTTATGGTGGTGGTGGGAGAGGGATGAGGGTAGTTAGGTCTGAGGAGGAGCTTCCAAGACTCTTTGAATCGGGCTACAGGGAGGCGGAAACCTTCTTTGGGAAAGGCGACCTCTTCGTGGAAAAGTATTTGGACAATCCCAAACACATAGAGGTGCAGATAATCGGAGACAAATACGGAAATGTGGTCCACCTTGGAGAGAGGGACTGCTCGGTGCAAAGAAAACATCAGAAGATCATAGAGATCACCCCATGCCCTGTTCTTCCTAACTCTATAAGAAACAAAATGCTTGGGCTCTCGGTCAGGGCAATGATGCAGGTGGGATACGAAAGCGCTGGAACCCTTGAGTTTTTGGTGGACCTTAAAACAGGACAGTTTTACTTTATAGAAATGAACACACGCCTTCAGGTGGAACACACCATAACTGAGATGGTTACAGGCATAGACATAGTGGAAACTATGATAAGGGTCGCCATGGGAGAGCCCTTACCCTTTACGCAGAACGAGATCACCTTCAGGGGCTACGCCATGGAGTTCAGAATAAACGCAGAGGACCCAAGAAGAAACTTTGCACCCGCACCAGGTAAGATAACCGCCTACTACTCTCCTGGTGGACCTGGTGTGCGTATGGATGCGGGTGTGTATAAGGACTACGTGATACCACCTTACTATGACTCTATGATCGCCAAACTAAGCGTGTGGGCCCCAACCTGGGAAAGACTTTTAGCAAGAGGCAAAAGGGCTATAGACGAGTTTATAATTCGTGGCGTTCCCACCAACATACCCCTTCACAGGGAGATCATTAGGGATCCAGATTTCAGGAGCGGATACTTTGGCATAAGGTTCTTAGAGGAAAAGCTTCCCACCTACGATTTTGAGATTGAGGGCGAAAGGGACCCAGAAAACATAGCCTTGGCAATATCCGCCGCCATAGCTGCTTACTACGGATTGTAAAGGACTTCAACGCCTTTGCTTTCCTTCCCGTATATACTCCTTACCTTGACCTTGTAGGTGGTCTGCTGGTCCCTCTTCTTGAGCTCAAAGATGTACCCTGTAGTTGTTCCTATCTCTTTGTCTCCTTCAAAGATAACAAACTCTTTAAAAAATCTGTCCGGTTCGTAGGACCAAAGCAGATAAACACTATCTCCCACAATTCTGTATTCAAGTCTTTCCACCTCCCTTATTGGTGGATGGGGCAAGGGTTCTAAGCAAAACTTAACGGGCTTTGAGTAGTCTTTACCTTTCTTGCCCACCACAAAGTAGCACCTTTCCACATAGTCCCTTTCTAATTCAATGCCCTGGGATGTTTTCTTTCCACTCCAAGGGTCCTCCAAGCTAAAGTACAACTCGTAGCTATCAAAACCTTCAAAGCTCACCTTTGCCTTATCTCCACGATAGTCTATCTTTACTGTAGGTTCCTGTTCTAAAAGCCCGCCCACACACTGATCGGAGCTTTTCCCTTCCACTCTCTTAACCTTAAAGCAAAAACCCTGCAAAGATTTTTTGACCCATCCCACTTCCTTCTTTTCAAAACCCTCTGGGATAACCTCCCCCTCTAAGCTTCTGAGATAGACAACCTCTCCTAAGCGTTTTATCTCCACTATTGGTGGTTGTAAGGGTTGCGTGCTTGCCTTTATTCCACAGGAGTAGAGAAAAAATACAAAAACACTCCCAAACAAAAAGGGTCTGAGCATTAAAAAAGTTTATATCATTCGCTTTGGAGGTCCTTTACAAGCTCCGCCTTTACTTCTTCTGGCATTTCTACCATTGCCTTGTAGTTGGGATGATTGATCTCCACCCTGACGGGCAATTCTGCAAAGTCCTTTACCTGTTCTGGAGTCAGGTTAAGTTTAAGGAAGTGCACTACCGCCGCCTTGCCGTATTGATAGTCCTCTTTGCTTCTTTCGTCTGCCTCTGCCCTGATGCTGTGTTTGTTTCCAATGTGGAACCAAAGGTGGTCGTGAATTCCTACCAACTGTGGTAGAAGTCTTTTCCTTTCCTGTTCATCTGGAATTTCTATGAACATAGTTATAGACAGTTGATTTTTTTCTGGGATGAGCTCGTTGTAAATATCTATCTCTTGCTGTATTTCTTCGTCCTTTACCATCCTCTCCGCCCTTATCATCTCCTGAATCTGAAACCAAACTGTGTCTCTGTTCTCAAAAACCAAATGGACAAGGTCTCCCACAAAAAGCCTTCTCTTTTTCTTTATCTCTATGATCTCCCTGCGTTTTTGTTCCCTTACCTTTTCGTATTCGTAGATGTTTAGTATTTCTCCAAACTCAATCTTTTTCATTTCACCGCTCCCTTAGTGTGTTAGAAGGAGGGACCGCGGGGGTCCCTTTGGAGTGTTTAGGATCTGAGGCTTTCCAGTGCCTTTTGGAACCTTCCTGCGTGGGACTTTTCTGCCCTTGCAAGGGTCTCAAACCACTCCGCTATGTCGTCAAAGCCTTCCTCCCTTGCGATCTTTGCAAAGCCCGGATACATCTCAGTGAATTCGTAGGTCTCTCCGGCGATTGCAGCTTCTAGGTTTTGCTCCATTGTGCCTATGGGCTTGCCAGTAGCTGGGTCTCCACCGCCGTACTTTTCCAAGAATTCAAGGTGTCCGAAGGCGTGTCCAGTTTCGCCCTCTGCGGTTTCCCTAAAGATGTTTGCTATCTCAGGATACCCTTCAATGTCTGCCTTTCTGGCGAAGTAGAGGTACCTTCTGTTGGCTTGGGACTCACCTGCAAAGGCTTCCTTGAGGCATTCCAAAGTTTTGGTGCCTACTAGGCTCTTGCTCATGGCTTCACCTCCTTAGAGGGTTTTAGTTAACGTATATTATATGCAAATTTTTCTCATTTGTCAAGGGGTGTCAGAAGTTGTTCTAAAAATACAAGCCTAAGGAAAAGTTTCTAGAAGGTGATATAATTTTCCTTAGTGAAAAACTCTCAGAGCTTGTCGGATGCCAACTGTGGGACCAATAGAAAGGGTCCTAAAGGAGTAAAACCGTGGAAGAGAAAAGAGTGTCTTTAAAGCTTTCGGAAAAAGAGCATACCTACACAGCGAGCACCTCTTACGGTGAGCTCCCAGTGGGAGAAAAGGGCTACAGACCCGTGGAGCTTGTTTTGGTTGCCCTGGCGGGCTGTATGGGGGTGGATCTTTCCCATATTCTCAGTAAGAAGAGGCAGAAGGTACAAGACATAAACATAAAGGTGGTGGGAAGAAGGAGGGATAAGCATCCAAGGGTCTATGAGGACATAGAGCTGGAGGTGGAAGTCTACGGAGAGGATATAAATCCAAAGGCGGTGGAGGATACGGTAAAGTTGTCCGTCGAAAAGTATTGTAGCGTGTATGCGATGTTGAGAAATTCTGTTAATATACGGGTAAGATGGAAGGTGTTGGGAAAGACAGACTCGGAGCAAAAATAGAAGAGCTAAAGAAGGAAGGGGCAAAGGCTCTTGTCTCTTACCTAACGGTGGGCTATCCTACCTTTGAGGATTCCTTGGAGGCCTTTAGGGTTGTTCTCAGAGAGGGCACCGATATACTTGAGATTGGCTTTCCCTTCTCGGACCCGGTGGCGGACGGTCCCACCATCCAAAGGGCTCATCAGGTCGCCTTGGAAAATGGCACAAAGGCAAAGGATGTTTTTAACCTGTCAAGGACTTTAAGGCAGGAGTTTGAAGGAGTGCCTTTCCTTTTGATGACCTATTACAACCCAATTTTTAGGATTGGTCTGGAAAGATTTGTAAAGCTAGCCAAGGATAACGGAATAGATGGTTTCATAGTGCCAGACCTACCGCCGGAGGAATGCTTGGACCTAAAAAGGGTGTGCGAAAGGGAAGGTATGTCCCTTGTTCTTTTGGCATCTCCCACCAGCACCGAAAAAAGACTCAGGCTCATATGCGAGCATACGGACCATATTACCTACTTCGTTTCCCTGACGGGAACCACCGGTGAGAGGGATGTCCTTCCTTTGGAGAGGCTAAAAGAACGCTTAGCCCTATACAGGAGGGTTTGTGAAAAACCTGTAGTGGTTGGCTTTGGCATCTCAAAGGGAGAGCAAGCTAAAGCGGTGGCGGAACTATCTGACGGTGTGGTGGTAGGTAGTGCCTTTGTAAAGCTCTGCGGTGAAAGGAGGTTTGAAGAACTAAGGGAAAAGGTCAGGGAGATAAAAGAAAGCTTGCTTTCCCTTAGCCCTTCCAGAAATTTATAACGGGCATACGCCAATCTCCGTTAAAGCTCCTTTTGCTGATCTTGGTACCAAGGGGTGCTTGCTTTCTCTTGTACTCTGCCTTCCTGAGCATATCAAGGACCTTTTCCACCACTGCCTTATCAAAGCCTCTGCGGACGATCTCTTCTTTTGATAAGCCTTCCTCTATGTACAGGCTCAAAATTTGGTCAAGAAGCTCGTAGGGTGGGAGGGTATCCTGGTCTGTTTGGTTGGGTCTTAGCTCTGCGGTGGGTGGTCTAACAAACAGCCCTTCGGGTATATCCGGCTTTATGGAGTTTCTATACCGAGCAAGCCTATAAACCATAGTTTTATAAACATCCTTTATAGGGGCAAAACCTCCCGCCATGTCGCCGTATATAGTGGTGTAGCCTACCGCAGACTCACTCTTGTTGGAACTGGAAAGCACAAGCCAGTGGTGTTTGTTGGAGAGGTAAAGGAGTATGTTTGCCCTTATACGGGCTTGGAGGTTTTCCTCCGCCAAGTTAATCTCCTTGCTTCCAAAAAGTTTTCTGTAGGTGTTAAAGAGCTCGTCTATAGGATAGACCAAGAGCTCAATGCCCAGATTTTCTGCCAACTCAAAGGCGTACTTTTTGCTCTCTTCGGAGGTGAATGGGGAAGGCATGAACACACCAACCACGTTTTCCTTTCCGAGGGCATCCACTCCAAGGCAGGCGGTAAGGGCAGAGTCTATGCCACCGGATATGCCAACCACCGCCTTTTTAAAACCCGCTTTGAAAAAGTAATCCCTCAAGCCAAGCTCCAAGGCTCTGTATATCTCCTCTTCCTCCGCGAGCTCTCTTTCCACTCCGCCCTCAAGGTAGGGTAGTGCTCTTTCATCTTGTAGCTCCAAAAAGGACGGACAATCCACCCTTTTCTCCCTCAGTCTTAAGTCCATAAGCCTTTTGCTTTTTACCTTCTCAAGGGGCAAGCTTACGGTTTTTACCATCTCCTTGAAGGCAGATGCCCTAAAGATAAGCCTTCCCTCTGGGTCTATAACCAAACTTCTCCCGTCAAAGACCAAGTCGTCCTGCCCACCCACCAAGTTTGCATACACCACATAAGCCAAGTTATCCTGAGCCCTCGCCTTCAAAAAACTCTCTTTGAACTGATATTTGCCCACGTAGTAAGGGGATGCGTTTATGTTTATGAGCACTTCTGCTCCGCACAGGGCATAAAACCTCTCCCAACCATCCGGATGCCATATGTCCTCGCACACAGAAAAGCCCAGCTTAACACCGTTTAAGGAAACCATAAAGGGTTTTTCTCCCTTCCTGAAATACCTTTTTTCGTCAAAGACTGAGTAGTTGGGTAAAAAGGTCTTGTGATAAACACCAAGAAGCTCTCCTCTACCTATCAGCACCAGAGAGTTATAAGGGTCTCCCTCGTAATAGGGCGTGCCTACCACCGCAAGGGAGTTCAGTCTTTTTGAAAGCTCTATCAACTCCTCCAGCTTTTTTTTGCATTCTTTCAAAAAACCTATGCTGTGCAAAAGGTCTTGGGGAGGATAGCCCGTAAGGGCAAGCTCTGGAAAGACAACAATATGGGTAAGATGGTCTTGAGAAGCCCAAGCGTCGGCAATCTTCTTTAGGTTTCCCTCTAAATCTCCTACGCGGAAGTTCAGCTGGGCTATGGTTATGTTTATGAACTCCATGCAAACGATTTTATTTTATAATCATACTCCATGTTTGAAGGTTCCATCGTTGCCCTAATAACGCCCTTCAAGGGGGGAGAGGTAGATTATCAAGCCCTGGAGAATTTGATAGAGTTTCACATCAACAATCACACGGACGCCATTTTGGTTTGTGGAACCACCGGAGAATCTCCTACCCTTACCTTTGAAGAACACGAAAAGGTCATAGAGGAAGCAGTCAGAATAGCAAGGGGAAGGATAAAGATCATAGCGGGCACAGGGGCAAACGCCACCCACGAAGCGATAGAGCTCTCTACCCATGCCCAAAGGGTTGGGGCTGACGCTTGTTTGCTGGTGGCTCCCTACTACAACAAGCCCACGCAAGAGGGGCTATACAGACACTTCAAGGCTATTGCGGAAGAGGTGAGCATCCCAATAATTCTTTACAACATACCCTCAAGGACTGGGGTTGAGATTGCACCGGAAACCATATACCGGCTAGCAAAGGAGCACGAAAATATAATAGGTTCAAAGGAATCCACTCCCAACATGGACAGAATATCCGAGCTAAAGAGGTTGTTGGGAGACAACTTTACCATACTCTCGGGAGATGACTCTTTGACCCTTCCTATGATGGCTTTGGGGGCAAAGGGAGTGATCTCGGTGGCAAACAACATAATGCCAAAGGAGGTAAAGCAGATGGTAGATTATGCCTTGAAGGGAGATTTTAAGAAGGCAAGGGAGATGCACTATTACCTTTATGAGCTTTTCAAGGTGCTTTTCATAGAGACCAATCCTATTCCTGTAAAGACTGCCTGCTGGGCTTTGGGCATGTGTGAGAAGGAGTTCAGGTTGCCCATGTGTGAGATGAAGCCGGAGAACGAAAAGAAGCTGATAAGCGTGCTGAAAGCTTATAATCTTCCGGTGGTGCGTGGAGATGGATAAGCTACTTTTATTTTTAAACAGTGCATACCTTGGGCTTGGAGCCTTCTTTAGCTTTTATGTGGCACCCACCCTCTTTAAAGTCTTAGAGAAGACAGAAGCAGGAAAGGTGGTAGAAAGGATATTCCCTGTTTATTTCTCTTTAGGTATAGTGGTCATGCTTATCTCCACCCTTTTGGGTTGGAAGGTTGGCAGAAGCTTTTTCCTTTTAGCCCTTGTGAACCTACTTATCCACTTGGCTCATAGGTTTTATGTCCTTCCTACCGCAGATGCCCTAAAGGCTGTGGATTACTCCGCCTTCATGAAATGGCATGGCATATCCGTGCTTTTGAACGGGATCAGCTTGCTTTTAACCTTGGTTATGATAATAATACTCTCAAAAAGAGGTGGGTAGAGATGATGGATGTGTTTTTTATGGAGAGGGATCCTTACGCACCCATCAGACACTGCTATCCAGTGGATAAGGTGCTCTACAAGGGCAAAAGTCCTTACCAGGAAATTATGGTTGTAGAATCTCCACATTTTGGAAGGGTTCTGGTGCTGGATGGTGTTGCCCAGTGTGATGAAAAGTACGAGTTCATATACCATGAGTTTATGGCGCATGTGCCACTGTATGCCCATCCAAACCCTGAAACTGTCCTGATAGTGGGTGGAGGGGACGGAGGAGTGCTAAGAGAAGTGCTAAAGCATCCAGAAGTAAAGAGGGCGGTCCTCGTGGATATAGACAGAGAGGTTATAGAAGTTTCCAAAAGATTTTTGCCCACCATGGCGTGTGCCTTTGATGACCCAAGGGTCATCGTGTTAAACGAGGATGGATACAAATACATTCAGGATTACGAAAACGAGTTTGATGTGATAATCGTAGATTCCACAGACCCGGTGGGATTTGCCCATGTGCTAACCACCGAGGAGTTCTTCAGGTACGTGTACAGGGCCCTAAAGGAGGACGGCATATACGTGGGGCAAACAGAGTCCATATACTATCACATAGAGATTGTAAGGCGTGTCCAAAAGGCTTTGAGGAAGGTCTTTCCTGTGGTAGATCTATACACTGCGGTGATACCGGGTTATGCGGGCTACTGGTGGACCATCTCGGTGGGCAGTAAGAAGTATGACGTTAGGGAGCCTAAGAGGGAGGTAAAGGTCCAGACAAAGCTTTACAGCGACGAGATGCACAGGCATGCCTTTTTGCCCATGGGCTTTTATCAAAAACTTTTAAAGGAAGATTTCAAATTCTAACATGTTCTTCCAAGACATAATAATGAACCTTCAGAGGTTCTGGGCGGAAAAGGGTTGCGTCATCTGGCAACCCTACGACATAGAGACGGGCGCGGGGACTATGAACCCTGCCACCTTCCTTAAGGTTTTAGGACCAAAGCCCTGGAACACCGCCTACGTGGAACCATCCAGAAGACCAAAAGATGGAAGATACGGAGAAAATCCCAACAGGCTTCAACACTACTTTCAGTTTCAGGTGATCCTAAAGCCCGCGCCAGATAACCCTCAGGAGTTATACTTGGAGAGCCTAACATCCCTTGGTATAGACCCAAAGGAGCATGATATAAGGTTTGTAGAAGACGATTGGGAGTCGCCTACTCTCGGTGCCTGGGGGCTTGGTTGGGAGGTGTGGTTGGATGGCATGGAGATAACCCAATTTACCTACTTCCAACAGGCGGGAGGGCTTGATTTGGAGGAGATCTCCGTAGAGATCACCTACGGCTTGGAACGTATAGCCATGTATTTGCAAGGGGTGGATAACGTCTTTGACATAAAGTGGAACGAGTGGCTAACCTACGGAGAAGTCTTCAAAAAGGCAGAGTATGAGTGGAGCGTTTATAACTTTGAAAAGTCAAACCCGGAGGTGCTCTTTAAGCTTTATGAGGTCTACGAGGAGGAAACCAAAAGGCTACTGCAGGAAGGATTAGTCCTGCCCGCTTACGACCACCTGCTGAAATGCTCCCATACCTTTAACCTGTTGGACGCAAGGGGCGTGATCTCTGTCCAAGAGAGGGCAAGATACATACGCAGGATGAACAACTTAGCCAAAGAGGTTGCCAAGCTGTACCTGGAAAAGTGGCAATGAAGCAGAGAATTTTCACAGACCAAGCGCCAAAGCCGGTGGGTCCCTACTCTCAGGCGGTAAAGGTGGGAAACTTTCTGTTCGTGTCCGGGCAGATAGGCATAGACCCAAAAACGGGAAAGCTAAGGGAGGGCTTTGAAGAACAAGTTAAGCAGACCTTTGAAAACATCTCTGCCATACTCTCCGCCTGTGGCTACTCGTGGGAGGATGTGGTCAGGGTGGTGGTGTATCTGAAGGACCTTTCTAAGTTTTCGGACTTTAACAGGTTGTATCAGGAGCTTTTAAAAGATGTTAGCGTCCCGCCGGTGAGGAGTACGGTAGAGGTTAGCTCTCTACCACTGAACGCCCTGGTGGAGATGGAAGTAACCGCCTACAAAGAGGGATAAAACTGCCACATATGGTTCAAAGGTCCATGCCCTTTGCCAAGGTTCAAAGAGTGTTCTATGGCACCCTGCACATACTTCCTTGCCTTTCTGACCGCCTCTTTTAAATCAAAGCCCTTTGCCAAGTATCCCGCTATGGCAGATGCCAAGGTGCATCCTGTCCCGTGGGTGTTTTTGGTGGGTACCCTTTTGTAGCTCAGATACTCAAAGCTTGTCCCGTCGTAGAAAACATCCACCAGAACGTCACCTTCCATATGACCGCCCTTTAGTAAAACCGCAGAGGGTCCCATAGAATAGATCTCTTTGCAAGCCCTCTCCATATCCTCCAAAGTTTTTATGTCCTTTCCCACAAGGGCGCACGCTTCAGGAATGTTGGGGGTAATTACCGTTGCCAGAGGAATGAGGAGCCCTTTTAGGGCAACCTCGTCGGAGCTTTTTAGGAGTGGGTCTCCAGATTTGGCTCGCATCACCGGGTCCACCACCAAATTTTCAAGCTTAAAATCTTTCACCGCCTTTGCTACCGCCTCTATGATGCCCGCATGGGAGAGCATGCCCGTTTTTACCGCATCCACTCCTATGTCCTCAACCACCACCTTTATTTGGTTATAGACCACCTCCGGGGGCACATCCACCACTCCAAAAACTCCCACCGTATTCTGGACGGTGATGGAGGTTACCGCAGACATCCCATAAACGCCGAGGGCGGTAAAGGTCTTCAGGTCCGCCTGAAGCCCAGCACCTCCACCACTGTCAGAGCCCGCTATGGTCAAAGCCCTTGGTATTTTCATAGCCTACAATTATACTCTACGAGTTTCTATAAAATATAAGCACCATGATCGCAAGATATACAAGGGAACCTTTCAAGGAACTTTGGTCGGAAAAGAGAAAGTTTGAGCTTTGGCTAAAGGTAGAGCTGGCGGTTTGCAGAGCATGGCACAAGAAGGGCAAAATTCCCACCCAAGCCTTGCAGGAGATAGAAAGGAGGGCCAAGGTAGATGAAAGGACCCTTGAGAGGATAGAGTATTACGAAAAGGTCTACAAACACGATGTGCTCGCCTTTGTGTCCGCCATCGGGGAGCAAATACCCGAGTACTCCCACTACTTTCACATGGGGCTAACCTCCTCCGATGTGGTAGATACCGCATTAGCTTTACAGCTGAAGCAAGCCCTAAACCTGATTATTGAAGATGTGGATCGGCTGTTGGAAAGGTTAAAGGAACTTGCCCTGAGGGAAAAGGACACCGTTATGATGGGTAGGACTCATGGGGTGCATGCGGAACCCATTACCTTGGGGCTGAAGTTTTTGAGTTGGTATCAGGAGATGAAAAGAAACAGGGATAGGCTTGAAAGGGCTTTGGAAAACATATCCTACGGCAAGCTCTCCGGTGCGGTGGGAACATACTCTAATTTGGACCCAGAGGTAGAAAGGCTCGCCTTGGAGGAGCTCGGGCTAAAGGTGGAGCCCGTATCCACCCAGATCGTGCCAAGGGACAGGCATGCGGAGGTTCTGTGGGCTGTTGGTATAACCGCCACATCCTTGGAGAGGTTTGCCACCGAGATCAGACATCTTCAGCGCACCGAGGTGGGCGAGCTTCAGGAGCCTTTCACAGAAGGACAAAGGGGCTCCTCTGCCATGCCACACAAGAAAAACCCTATCCATGCGGAGCGGGTGTGTGGGTTGGCAAGGCTCATAAGGAGTTACCTCACCACCGCTTTGGAGAATGTGCCACTGTGGCACGAAAGGGACATATCCCACTCCTCCGCAGAGAGGGTGATCTTGCCGGACGCCACCACCGCCTTGGATTACATCCTGAACCTTTTCATCCAAATTTTGGATGGGCTGGTAATAGACCGGGAAAGGATGATAAAGAACATGGAGCTCTCCTTTGGGCTCTATGCATCCTCAAAGGTGCTGGTACGCCTTATGGAAAAGGGAGTGCCAAGGGACAGGGCTTATGAGATGGTTCAGTCTTGTGCTATGAAAAGCTGGAGCCAAAAGAGGGCTTTTGCGGACGTTCTGGCAGAGGACCCAGCCATAAGAGAATTTCTATCGGTGGAGGAAATAAAACAGCTCATAGACCCAAAGGGCTTTTTGAAAAACATAGATGTCATCTACTCAAGGGTTTTTGGTTCTGGGTGAGCTCCCTCATAGAATTTGCTGAAAGAGGGGCTATATTAAGGGCATGCAAAAAAACAGGTTAGCGAACGCGAGAAGTCCCTATCTTAGAAAATCCGCCCATCAGCCGGTAGACTGGTACGAGTGGTCAGAAGACGCCTTCAAAAAGGCCAAAGAGGAAGATAAACCCATCCTTCTTTCTATTGGGGGTGTGTGGTGTCATTGGTGTCATGTGATGGCACACGAGAGCTTTGAAAACGAAGAGATCGCAAAGATCATAAACGAAAACTTTGTCGCCATAAAGGTGGACCGGGACGAAAGACCGGATATTGACCGGCGTTATCAGGAGGTGGTCGTAGCCCTCACGGGCTCTGGTGGTTGGCCTCTTACAGTATTTCTCACTCCCGAAGGGGAAGCCTTCTTTGGTGGCACTTACTTTCCACCCGAGGACCGGTGGGGAAGACCGGGCTTTAAAAGTCTTCTCCTGCGAATAGCCCAACTTTGGAAGGAGGACAGAGAAAGGGTTTTAAAATCTGCCAAGCAAATATCCCAAGCCTTGGAGCTTTTCGGCATGCAGTCCCACAAAGACCATGTGGGAGAAGAACTCCTTGACAGGGGCATCAATCATATTCTTTTGAGTGTAGATTATCAGCACGGAGGATTGGGGGATGCGCCTAAGTTTCACCATGCCAAAGCTTGGGAGCTTTTACTTTACAGATACTTCTTTACCCAAAACAAACAGCTTTTAAAGGTGGTGGAGCTCACTTTGGATGCCATGGCGAAGGGGGGCATCTACGACCACCTGCTGGGTGGTTTTTTCAGATACTCCACAGACCAAAACTGGATCGTCCCTCACTTTGAAAAGATGCTGTACGATAACGCAGAGCTTCTACAGCTTTACTCTATGGCTTATCAAGTTATTCCAAAGCCACTTTACGAGCGCATTGCCAAAGGCATAGTGGAGTATTACAAAAGGGAGGGTACAGACCCAAAGGGAGGCTTTTATGCGTCCCAGGATGCAGACATTGGGCTTTTGGACGAGGGCGGATACTACACCTTTTCTTTGGAAGAGCTAAAGGATGTGCTAACTCCAGAAGAGTTAAAGGTGGCAAGCTTGCACTTTGACATAGGACCGAAGGGAGAGATGCACCATGACCCTACCAAGAATGTGCTCTTCATAGACAAGGAAGAGGATGAAATATCAAAAATTTTGGGCATGCCCAAGGGAGAAGTCCAATCTCTACTTGAAAGTGCCAAAAGAAAAATGCTCAAATACAGAGAAGAGACAAGAGAGAAGCCCTTTGTGGACAAAACCATATACAGCGGATGGAATGGGCTTATGTTAGAGGCTCTGGCTCAGTATTACAAAACCTTTGGAGACCCATGGGCAAAGGATTTCTCCAAGCTTACCGCAAAGAGGCTCCTTGAGGAGCTATACAAAGAAGAAGGCTTGGAACACACCCACGGTGTGAAGGGCTTTTCTGAGGACTACATATTCTTAGCAAGAGGACTCTTAGCACTCTATGAGATCACACAGGAGAAACAATGGTTAGAGGTTGCCCTAAAACTTACCAAACAGGCAATAGAAAGGTTTTGGGACCCGCAGAACTGGGGCTTCTTTGACACAGAAAAACAGGGAGAGGGCTTTTTAAAGGTAAGACTAAAAAACCTTGCGGACACGCCCACCCAATCTGCCAACGGCTCCGCGCCCTATCTCTTGCTACTGCTCGGAAGTATAACCCAAGAGACGGAGCTGATTGACTATGCGGAAAAAAACCTACAAGCCTTTGCCCGCTTTATTCAAGAGGTGCCCACAGCCTCCGCCTCTTACCTGATAAGCCTCTACGCCTACCTTAAGGGCATATACAAGGTGGAGACCAGAGACTTCTTTGAACCTCTGTTAAAAGCCTTCAGACCCTTTAAGTTTGTCCTCCACAGGAATGTAAAGGGAGTGGTTATCTGCGAAGGAACCGCGTGCAAGGTCTATCCTGGAATACCCGATTCCTTTTCGTAAGGCCAAGTTAGAATGCCACCCGCCAGATTGTAAGCTTCGTAGCCAAAGTGTCTAAGCAGGTATGTGGCAAAGGCGCTCCTCTCTCCACTTCTGCAGTAGACTATGATCTTTTTATCCTTTGGTAGATTGGCGTAGGCAAACCTGAGCTCATCGAGGGGTATGAGCAGAGAGTTGGGTATCCTCACCTGCACATGCTCGGGTGGAGTTCTAACATCAAGCAAAAGCACATTGTCCTTTTCTTCCTCCAAAAGCCTCTTTGCCTCTTCCGGTGTTAATTCTGGCACCTGAAACATAGGGGTATTCTAATATAAACACAACAAAATTTCAACCCGCTTCAGACCCTTCCACCCCCATACTACACTTTCCGTTATATATGGCGCCCTTTTCCACCACAAGCTCTTGCACCTGAATGTCTCCATCCACCCTGCCAGAAGCCCTAATCTCAAGGCTCCTTGCCTTTATGTTTCCATGAACCCTCCCATAAACCACCACATTTTCAGCGCTCAGGTCCCCCTTTACAGACCCGCTCTCCCCAATTATTAAACCACCACTGCCTTTAATATTCCCAATAACTTCTCCGTCTATTCTGATAAGTCCCTCTGGTAAGGTTAAGTTTCCCTCAAAAAGGCAACCGGGACCCACAATAGTGCGCACTTCCTGAGAACTTAACTCCGTTTCTTTTTTCCTCCCAAACATGCTATAATTATACCCTGAATGAGGGAGTATATCACCATCATAATAGCCCATCATGAGGGAAAACCACCAAAAACTATAAGAATTCGCAAGAGCTACCTAAAAGCTTTTGGTATTTTTGCTTTAGCTTTTGTAGTATTTTCTATATTTTCCTATCTTATAAACCTTAAATTCTTCTCTGAAATGCAAGAAATCAAAGCGGAAAAGCACAAACTTGCCCAAGAAATAAAAACCATGGCTTCAGAAAAACAAGAGATTGAGAAAGAAAAGCATTTGCTTAACTCAAAGCTGAAAAGTTTGGAGAGCAAGCTCCTTTTAGTGGAGGGTTATCTTTCAAAGAGGGGTATTATAAAGGGTTCCCTGCCAATGGGTGGTGGAAGCACCAATAAGGTATCCTACGACCTTTCTTATCTTCAGTTTTTGGAAGAGAGGGCAGACTACCTTCACACTTCCATTAGAGGCATACCCTTAGGCTATCCGGTATATGGCAGGATAACTTCTCACTTTGGCTGGCGGAAAAATCCCTTTGGAGGGGGGTATGAATTTCACTCGGGTATAGATATAGATGTACCACAAGGTAGTAGAGTTCTCGCTACAGCAGATGGAGTGGTAGTACTTGCTGGTTGGTACGGGGATTATGGAAAAACAGTGATCATAAGACATCCCTCTGGATATCTTACGCTTTATGGGCACCTTTCCCAGGTTGATGTAAGAGAAGGACAAAAGGTAAAAGCTGGTGATGTGGTGGGAAGAGTGGGTTCCACCGGAAGAAGCACTGGACCACACCTACACTATGAGGTAATAAGAGATAACAAACCCATAGATCCCTCTAAGTTTTTAGCTTGGGAGTGAGCTAAGGACTGAAAAGCTACGGTATGATCTAATGACATCAATCATATTGACACTAAGGGCAAGAAGGCTCGGGGAAATTTCCGAAGACGAGGCAAGGAATCTAATGAATTACAAAAAGGTCAGAGTGGAAGGCAGTAGCGTATTCCTTCAAGAGAAAGGCATGGCTATAGACTTGGGAGGCATAGGAAAGGGCTTTGCAATTCAGAAGGCCTATGAGTTTATAAAAACAGACAAGGTTTTTATCGCAATGGCGGGAGACCTACAGGTATGGGGGCACAAAGGACTTTTGGCGGTGTATAACCCTATTAATGGCAAAATCTTAGCTCAAGGCTACAATAAAAAGGACCTTTGCCTTTCTACATCAGGAAATTACAGAAGAGAGCACATAATAGGTAAAGGCAGTAATATATTGCAAGTAACAGTAGCTTATGAAGATTGCACTTTGACGGATGGGTTATCTACAGCTCTTTTTGCTATGGATGATAAAAAAAAGATGGGATTTTATTGAAAAGTACCCACAGTTTGGCTATCTTCTGCTGTTTTCTGACGGTTCTGTTTATGTAAATAAGACCTTTCTTGAGTTTTTTGAAAGTTTGGAATTTTTCGGAAGTGGTGTAAAATAAACCTATGAGGTCTGCGTATAGGGTTTTTCTGTCTGGCGTGGTACAGGGAGTAGGCTTTAGGAGCTGGACAAAGAACCTGGGAGAGGGCTACGGACTTAATGGTTGGGTGCGCAACCTACCGGACGGAAGGGTTGAGGTTTTTGTGGAGGGCGATGAGGAGGTTGTAGCCCAGTTCATATGGAAACTGTGGGAAGGTCCAAGGTCCGCAAGGGTGGACCGGATGGAAATTTTAAAGGAGGTGCCAACCCATGAAGAAAGAGGTTTTTATATTAAGTATTAGCCTACTTTTTGGAATAGCCTTTTCTCAGGAATGCAAATATCACAAGGTAAAAAGCGGAGAAAGCTTAGAGAAGATCGCAAGGAACTACGGAGTTAGCGTGCAAGAGATTTTAAAAGCTAATAAAAACATAAAAGCAAACAAACTAAAAGTGGGTGAAAGCTTGTGCATACCTCAAAGGAAGCTTGCCAAAACAAAAACACAAGACTACGCTATATACAAAGTCAAAAAAGGAGACACGCTACAAAGCATAGCTGAAAAATTTGGAGTTGATGTTCAGGAGCTAAAGAGCTTTAACAACCTAAAGTCTGAAAAGGTAAAAGAGGGACAGGAACTAAAAATACCCGCCAAGGGCACTGCCAAAAAACAAAAAAAGGAAACCCAAGAGTATGGAACCTATGTAGTTCAAAAGAGCGCAAAGCTTGAGCACGTGGCAAAAAAGCTTGGTGTTTCCCAAAGGGAATTAGAAGAACTTAATCCAGAGTTAAAAGGTAAATGGCTAAAAAAGGGAACAGTAGTTAAGGTACCAAAGCAAGAGCAGAAAAAGGAAAAAAGGGAAGAAAGCTACACAGTATACAAAATCAAAAAAGGAGGTCGTCTTGAGCACGTGGCAAGGAGTTTGGGGGTGTCCAAAAAGGAATTGGAAAGACTCAATCCAGAGTTGAAGGGTAAGTGGCTTTCTGCGGGAACGGAGGTGAAGGTGCCTGTAAAGGTCAAGAAGGAAGAGCCGAAGGTTTCCTACAAAACCTATGTAGTTCAAAAGAGCGCAAAGCTTGAACATGTAGCGAAAAAGCTGGGTGTTTCCCAAAGGGAGTTGGAAGAGCTTAACCCAGATTTAAAAGGTAAATGGCTAAAAAAGGGAACAGTGGTTAAGGTGCCTGTAAAGGTAGAGGAAAAGGGACAAGTGGCCCATCCAGTAGAAAAACCTTTAGAAGAAAGGGTGGAAGAAAAAAGACAAGCCATCCGTCCGGTAGAGAAACCTTCAGAAGAAAGGAGACAAGAGAGCACATCTAAGGCAGAAGCTGAAACGCCACAGGAGAAAAAGCAGGAAGATGCGGAGGTGAAAATATCAAAAAATAGCCTGCCTATGCCTGTGGATGGTAAAATTTCTAAGAACGGTAGAGGGATTACCATAGCCACAGATTGCGGAAAGCCAGTAAAGGTAGTGGATAGTGGAAGGGTTATATACAGTGGAGGAGACCTTAAAGCCTACGGAAACATGGTCATAGTGGATCATGGAGATTTTATCTCCATATATGCATACAATGAGAAAAATTTAGTAAAGAGAGGAGACAGCGTGTCAAAAGGACAACAAATTGCTTTAGTTGGAAGAAAGAACGAAGGAGAAGAATGCATGCTTTACTTTGAACTTAGAAGTAAAGAGGGTGTTCCACTAGACCCAACTGAGTATATAAGAAACACCCAGTAAATTACTCCATAGGGCTTATGTAAATTATTGTTTTTTGTACACCCTTTTCTATGCGCTTTAATGTTCTTATTTCGTAGATTTGGTTATCGTTTTTTATAACCTTAGCCTTTTCTAAGACATCCCATAGGCTCTTTAGCATGTTGTCAATATCCCTCTTTCTGTGATTGGGCAAAACCAGGATCACTTCCATTGAAAGTTTGCCTTCCAAAGGTTCTCCCTGGTACTGCTGTTTTATCTCCCACACCGCCCTCATCTCCCAGTTTTTAACCCTTGGGGGTTTAAAAACCACACCACCTCTCTTTCTTATATACCTGTTGCTTTTAGGAACTGGCAAAGAGGAAAGCTCAAGCTCTATCCTCTTTTTTTCACCCACTTTTTTCTTCAACCAACAGGTCTAGCTCTTTAAAGTCCTTTACCACTACATTTACCATCTCTCCCTCTTTAACCACCCTTTCCGCCTCTAAATAGCACAATCCATCCACCTCTGGTGCTTGAAACCAAAGCCTGCCCACGGGCACAATATTCATTTCCTCGTCATAGCCATCCACTAGCATCTTAAAGCTTTTACCCAAAAGCCCTCTGTACTTTTCCTTTATAACCTCACTCTGAACTTCGTAAACAAGTGCCCTCCTTCTCTCCTTTTCTTCATTTGGTATAGGGTCTCCTAAGGACTCTGCAAAAGTGCCATCCTCGTGGGAATAGCTAAACACACCCACCCAATGAAAGTAACCCTTTTGAACAAACTCAATCAATTCCTCAAAGTCCTTTGTGTCTTCCTCCGGATAGCCCACTATAAAGCTTGTTCTTAAGACTGCGTTGGGTATTTTTGAAAAGATCCTTTCCACGAGACCTTCCACAAAATCTTTACCATAACCTCTTCTCATGCTCTTTAGAACTCTATTGGAGACGTGTTGTAGTGGTATATCAAAGTATGGCAGTACCTTTGAAGAGTTTTTAACGTAATCAATAAGCTCATCGTTTACGTCCGTGGGGTAAAGATATAAAAGTCGTACCCACTCTATGCCTTCTATATCCTCCAGCTTTTCTAAGAGTTTAAGCAGGGCATTCTTTCCGTATAGATCTCTGCCGTAATAGGTGGTATCCTGCGAAATCAAACATAGTTCCTTTACTCCGTTTTCTGCTATCCATTTGGCTTCCTCTACAAGTTCCTGTATGCTCTTTGACTTGTATTTGCCCCTTATGGAAGGTATAGCACAAAAGGAACAAAGGCGGTTGCATCCCTCAGATATCTTAAGGTAGGCGTAAGATTTAGGAGTAGTTAATATCCTTTGAACTTTTTCTACTTTCTTTAAACCCAAAAACTCAAGAATTTGGTCCCAGCTCTCAGTTCCAAAGTATGCCTGAACCTCTGGTATCTCCTTTTGCAGTTCTTCTTTGTACCTTTCCACCAAACATCCCATAACGATGACCTTCTTGTTTTCTGCGTATTCAAGGATGTAGTCTATTGCCTCCTCTTTGGCTGGGTTTATAAAACCACAGGTGTTTATGATTATGGTGTTCGCCTTTCTGGGATCATCCACCAGTTTTGCACCCGCTGACTTTAGCTTTCCCAGAAGAATTTCCGTATCTACCAAGTTCTTGGAACAGCCTAAGCTAATAACTCCTATCTTTAGCTCACTTCTTTTGCGTGCCATCTTCTGTCTTCTTTAAAAACTCTTTTGGATTTCTATTAACCTTTATAGTTTTAACGCCACCTCCCTTTTCCTCAACCACCATATAGTTCTCTACCTTTCCATTCTTTTCAACCACCATATATCCTACCACACCCTCCAAATCGGTAAAGGGCTCCTTCGCGTAGGAATGCAAAAAGACCACCAAGAGAAGAAAAAGGAATCTCATATTTTCTCCTCCTTCATAATAACTAATATAGTCAAATCTCCCTTTAGCATGCCCTTTTCAACTCTCTCCACCTTAAAGGCAGAAGGGTATGATACAAAACCTCCATTTTCCAGAGATTTTAAGAAATTCACTACGTTTGTATAACCACCCACAAAGGATATTTTAAGCTCTGCAGTGGGATGTTTTACCACATTGGAGGTTTGTTGTTTTTGCTCTTGTGCCTTTTGCTGTGATTTTTGTTCCTGGGGTTTTTGCTGTTGTTGTTGCCCTTGCTGTTGTGGTTGCTCCTTCACTATCTTAACTACCGCTCTCCCTTCTGGAGTTTTTTCCAAGGTGTAGCCCACCTCATTGGGCTTTGCAAGGCTTATGGAAAGTATTCTTACCCCGCTTTTGCTTGCTATGGCGCCCAACTCTTTGTATATAGAGCTTACATCCTTAGTGGAAGGCATCTCTCCAACTACTAACTCAAGCTCTTGTTTTTTTACTTCCAGTTGAGCCTTTAAATCATCTCTTTGCTTTCTAAGAGGTTCCAAGGCCTTTGGCTCTGTCAATCTCTTCAACTCTGCTATGCGTCTGGTCAGTTCTTCCTTTTCCTTTCTACTTTTTTCTAAATCTTCTCTTAAAGAGGTGATTAGCATTGCATAGATATATCCTATGATGACTATTGGTAATATTAGAAGTATAAACAATTTTTGCCACTGAGGAAGAGCAGCCCACTGGGCCTTTAGTTTTTCCATCACTGCCCTCCTATACTTTTCTCCGCAACAAGTTTTGTGGAATAATACTCATAACCGTTTGGTGTTGTCTTTCTCTCTATAGCACTTATAAAAACTTCCGCATTTTTCTTCCTAAGACTGTTGGCATAAGAGCTTATGCTTGCATAGTCAAAAGAAGAGAGGTCAAATTCTGTCTTAAGTTTTCTGTTCTCTATGTCTAGGCTTTGACTATAAGTAAGCGTCCAACTAACAGAAGGAATGGAACTGGAAAAACTAATAAAGCTATTGTTGAAAGGTTCATACAGTGATTTCAAACCTATAAGTATACCCTTACTGCGTTCTATCGCATCCATTTCTGTTTTTAAGGCGGATATCTCGGACTCTATTTCTTTCTTTTCTTCTGAAATGCGCTTTACCATTCCCTCTAACCTGTTCTTTTCCACTTGCAATTGATCTACCTCCAGCTTTATTTGTGTTATTTCTTTTGAGATTTTCCAATACCATACACCCATACCTAAAACGCAAATCCAAAGGAGAGCAGATAGATAATACTGCGCTTTATCTAGCTTTAAAAGATCACTAACCTTTACCTCCTTCAAAGATACCAATGTGAGTTGCGGTAAAGTTTTTTTAGCTTTTTTCTCCTTAAGCAGATTGATTTTTATCATTTTGCCCTCTCCCTTAAACTAAGTATATAGGGGACAAAATAGTTGGGCGGTAGTTCGCCAGCATCCAAAAGCCCTAATATGGGCAGGTTTTCGAGTATGTAATCCAAGAAACTTTCATTGTCTAAGGCAACACCTGCAATATAAACGTTAAATATATCATTTATCACAATTAGATTCCTCACTTCTGCAATGAAGTTTTCCAAAAGTTCCTCAGAGGCGGAGTGTGATTCTGCCTTTTTGATATACCCAAGATAATCCCAGTTTATTACAGAATAGGATATATTGGAAGAGTTATAAGTCAAAAGTATAGAATAATCGTAATCTATGTATAGAATAGAAAAAGGCAAGGCAAGCTTATGATATATGCCGTAATTTACTATAGCCAGCACCTCGTAGTCTATGATTTCGGGCTTTAGCCCTGCGGAACTGATTAAATTAGTTAGCCTATTAACAGATTCAGCACGGGCAAGCACCAAAGCCACACTTGTAGCATCTTCTCCGCGTAAGATAAAGTAATCGTAAGTGGTTTCTTCTTTTATCTGACTTAACTCCCTTTTTATTATCCATTCTATGGCGCTGTCCAAATCCTTTTGGCTTATTTTGGAAGGGTATTTGTAGAGCTTTAGTATTCCATCGGTAGCTGGGAGCGATGCTATAACCCTATGTCCTTGTAATCCATATTCAGCTACTATCTTTTTTAGAGCTGAAAGTTTTTTATTTTCATCCCCATCCTCAAAGATAGTCTCCTGTGGTCGAAAAATGGACTTTCCATCTTCTCCTAACTCTAAAAGCCTTATGAAGCGTTTACCAACCTGCAGTGCCAAGTAGTTTTTAGCTCCTTTAAACTTAAAGGAAGGAAAGCTTAAAGTCCTTATACGCTCCAAAAGTTTCATACCCCTACCTTCCTATTTTTAGATTCCGCTTCTGCTATAACCAATAAAGTTTTTAACACAGAATCGGGGTTTAGCGAGATACTGTCTATACCTTCCTCTACCAGAAACTGGGCAAAGTCTGGGAAGTCGGAGGGTCCCTGACCACATATACCTACCTTTTTACCCTTTTCTTTGGCAATGCTTATGAGCTGGGATATTAGCCTTTTGACCGCCTCGTTCCTTTCGTCGTAAAGATGTGCCACAAGCCCTGAGTCTCTGTCCAAACCAAGGGTTAGCTGAGTTAGGTCGTTGGAGCCTATGGAGAAGCCATCGAAGATTTCTGCAAATTTGTCTGCAAGGATAATGTTGGATGGAAGTTCTGCCATCACATAAACTTCCAGACCGTTTTCTCCCCTTCTTAGTCCATACTCCTCCATCACCTTGAGAACCTTTTCGCCCTCCTCCGGTGTTCTACAGAAGGGGACCATCACCTTGGTGTTGGTGAGCCCCATCTTGTTTCTCACCCGCAGTATTGCCTGACATTCAAGCCCAAAGGCTGGTTTGTAGACTTCCGAATAGTATCTTGACGCGCCCCTCCATCCGAGCATGGGGTTTTCCTCTTCTGGTTCAAAGAGCTCACCACCTATAAGTCCTTTGTACTCGTTAGACTTAAAGTCCGAAAAGCGCACTATTACAGGATTTGGGTAGAAGGCAGCAGCTATTTTGGCTATGCCATAGGATAGCTTTTTAACAAAGTATTGCGCCTTATCTTCATAACCAAAGGTCAGGTTTTCTATCTCCTCTATGGTTTTTTTGAGGTTGATCTGTTTTTTGTCTTTGCCCTTTGCCAGCTTGCTTTTGAGGGGCTCCTCCGCATGCTTGTATATGGAAGCCATAGAGCAAATTCCCCTCTCATCGATGGCTCCGCATTCTTCAAGCTTTTCAACTAAAGCTTTAAGTTCCCTGTAATAAAGAAGGGCTAAAGGATGGATCTTTATGTAGTTTGCTATGATGAATTCTTCACGTGCCAGCCCTACTCCGTCGTTGGGAATAAAGGAATACTTGAAGGCCGATTCAGGGTTGCCCACGTTCATCATAACCTTGGTTCTGGTCTTGGGAAGTTCCTTTAGGTTTATCTCTTCTACCTCGTAAGGTATGTAGCCTTCGTATATGTATCCTATCTCTCCCTCTGCGCAGGAGAGGGTGATTTCGTCACCAGTTTTAAGCACTTCCGTTGCCTTGTGGGTGCCTACCACTGCGGGTATGCCCAGCTCCCTCGCCACTATTGCTGCATGGGCAGTTCTTCCTCCTCTGTTGGTGATTATACCGCTTGCTTTTTTCATTACAGGTTCCCAGTCTGGGTCTGTTATGTCTGTTACCAGTATCTCTCCCTCTTGAAACTGTCCCGCGTCCTTTAGGTCGTGGATAACTCTAACTCTACCATGAACTACCTTATCGCCTACTGCGATGCCGTACAAAATCCTCTTCTTAGCCCTCTCCTCTACTGGCATGCTGATCTTGTAGACCTTTAGTACGTTCTCTTCCTTCCTTGAATGCACCGTTTCTGGTCTTGCCTGAACCACAAAGAGCTCGTTTAAAACCCCATCCTTTGCCCACTCTATATCCATGGGCATCCATCTTCCGTTCTTTTTGGAATAGTACTCCTCTATCAGAACTCCCCATCTTGCAAGCTTTAAGATCTCCTCATCGGTGAGGGCAAACTGCTTTTGCTCTGAAAGCGGAACGTTGACTATTTTAGTCCTCTCTTGCCCCACTCCATACACCATCTTTCTATCCTTTCTACCGAGCTTTTTCTCTATTATAGCCGAGTATCCCGCCTGAAGGGTAGGCTTGAAGACCATATACTCATCTGGGGTTATCATACCCTGAACCAGAAGTTCGCCCAAACCGTAAGTGGCATTTATAACTATCACATCCTTAAAGCCCGATTCTGTGTCTAGTGTAAACATCACTCCTGAAGCGCCCAGGTCGGACCTTACCATCTTTTGAACGCCCATAGCTATGCCAACCTTAAAGTGGTCAAAGCCAAAGCTCTCCCTGTAAGAGATAGCTCTGTCTGTAAAGAGGGACGCAAAACCGTTCTTTATAGCGGTTAGCACATTCTCCGCACCCACTACGTTTAGGTATGTCTCCTGCTGTCCTGCGAAGGAAGCATTAGGCAAATCCTCTGCGGTGGCGGAGGACCTTACCGCCACATCCACCGCAAAGGAGTTATACCTCCGAGAAAGCTCAGAGTAATACTTTTTTATCAACTCCTCCAGTTCTGGAGGAAATGTTCCACCCTTTATAAGTTCTCTAACCTCGTATCCTCTCCTTGCCAAGTCCTGCACATCATTAGGGTTCAAACCTTCCAAAATTCTCCTTATCTTTTCTTCCAAATTGTTATACCTCAAAAACTCATAATAGGCTTTGGATGTTACCACAAAACCGTAGGGTATGTTAATACCGAGCTTTGAGAGGTTTCTGAGCATCTCCCCAAGGGATGCGTTCTTTCCCCCCACCAAGGGCACATCCTCTATACCCACCTCATCCAACCAAACCAGAAATTTCTGCTCCATGCCTATACCTCCTCCAAAACTATTTTTTCAAAATCTCCAAAGCGGTTAAAAAGTTTTTTTATTCTAAACAGAAGGGCTAATCTATTTCTTCTAACTTCTTGGTCTTTGTCCATCACAAGGACCCTGTCAAAGAAGCGGTCTATGGGTTCCTTGAGGTCCCAAAGGTTCAAGGGCTCAAGCCTTTCACCCTCCAAGCCCTTTACCTTTTCCCAAAGCTCCCTCTCCTCTTTTTCTTTCATAAGGTCCTCCTCAACATGGTCATCTTCCCACCCCTTGGGAAGAATTTTAACAACCCTTCTGTAGGCTTCTACTACATCTTTAAATTTTTCCGTTTCCTTCAAATTGGCAAGCATTTGTACGAGCCTTATTGCGTCTAATGGTTTTAGTGGATCCTTTACCTCCAAAACCGCCCTTACAACATCGTAGCCGTATGGCTCCAAGTAGGCTTCCAGCCTGTTTTTCATGAAGTCCTCAAAACCCTGTGGGACAGAGTCCAGCACCTCCCTTAGGTTCAAGTTATAATCTCCCTTATCAAGGATTGCAAAAATGCCATAGGCACTGCGCCTTAGTCCGTATGGGTCTGAACTCCCGGAGGGCATCTCGCCCACACTCAAAAGGGTTGCTATGTTATCCAACTTGTCCGCCAAGGAGAGAATTTGAGAAACCACTCCCTCGGGCAAGGGGTCTGTAGCACTTTTGGGGAGATAATGCTCGTATATGGCTTTAGCTACCTCCTCCTCTTCTCCAAAAGCCTTTGCATAAACCATACCCATATAGCCCTGAAGTTCATCCAGCTCCTTCACCATGTTGGTGAGCAGGTCCGCCTTTGAAAGGAATGCAGCCCTTTTTACTTTTTTTACAACCTCCTCTCCAAAGCCAAGGGCTCGTGCGATCCTCTCTGAGAGTTCCATAAGCCTTTGGGTCTTCTCCCACATACTGCCCGCCTTTGGATGAAAGATCACACCTTTTAGTCCATCCACCAGATTTTCCAGGGGGGTCTTTAGGTCCTCTCTGTAAAAGAAAAGGGCATCCTCAAGCCTCGCCCTTACAACCCTCTCGTAGCCTGTCTTTATCAAATCGTTGGGAGTATTACCGCTAAAGGCTACAAAGTAAGGCACCAGCTTACCCTCTTGGTTGGCAAGGCAGAAAAACCTCTGATGGTGGGCAAGGACTGTGATTAAAACCTTCTCGGGAAGTTCTAAATACTTTTCCTCAAAGCTTCCTACCACAGAGAAGGGAAACTCAAGGAGGTTTGCTACCTCCTCCGGAAGACCCTCTGGATACTGGGGTATGCAACCAAGGGCGTAAGCTTCTTCCCTTAACATTTCTAAGACCATGCCAAGTCTCTCTTTAAAGTCTGGGATCACGTAGGCACTTTTTAGACTTTCTTCATACTCCTCCGCACTTTTGAGAACTAAGGGACCACCATGCAAAAATCTATGGCCGTATGTGATCCTGTCTGCCTTCACCTTACCAAATTGAAGTGGGACAACCTCCTCTCCGTAGAGAGCACACAACCACCGGACAGGTCTTGAAAAGGTCAAGCCCTCTGAATTCCAACGCATCCTTTTGGGAAAAGGAATAGATTGTAAGAGTCCTTCAAACTCCTCTTTTAATTTCTCCAAGGGCGTCTTTTCCCTTTGAACCCTACGAACCGCCACATACCTTCCTCCTCCCTTTTGAACTTCTATCACTTCCTCTTGAGTGGCAGAGACCTTCTGCAAAAATCCCAAAAGTGCCTTCGTGGGTTTCCCATCCTCGTAAGCTACGCTAACGGGAGGACCAACTATGATCTCCTCTTTTTCCGTGGGTGTGTTCTCAAAGTCTTCTGTCAGAATAGCTAAACGCCGGGGTGTGCCGTAGGTTTTTATAACTTTTACTCCTAAGAGTTTTTCAATGCCCTCCTTGAGGCTCTCTAGGGCTAAGTTTATAACGCCCGCGGGCAGTTCTTCTGTTCCTATTTCAATCAGGAGCCTCATAACTACATCTCCATTAAAAGGGCTTGTGCTAAGTTAGACCAATAAGTTCCCTTTGCCTCTTTGAGGATGGACTCTAAGACCTTCTTTGCTTCCTCTTTTCGGTTGCTGTCTAAGAGTACCTGTGCCTTAAGCAGTTGGGCAGAGTAATAGTTAAAGCTGTCTTTTCCTATAGAGTTGAGAACGCCGAGGGCTTTTTCTTTTTGTCCTTCCTTGTAGTATGCAAAGGCGAGCCTCTCAGTGTATAAGGACTTTATTTGATCATCCTTCAGGGATGAGATTATCTCCAAAAGTTTTTTACTGTCTTCCTTTCCATCCAAGGCATAGGATAGAATGAGGGGCTTAAAGGCACCACCTTTTTTTAGCCCTTCCTCTATTAGCTTTTTAGCCTTCTCCTCCTCTCCCGATTGCACTGCCCTTCTTATCTCCCACTCAAGGTAAGAAGCCTCAAAGTTTCTCTTTCTTTCCCAATCCTTATAAAAGATGAATAGTCCCGCCCCTAAAAGCAAAAGGGCAGGTGGGATAAGATACCTCCAAGGTAAAAACACCATTGATATAGATTTTAAACCATAACCTTCAAGAGTTCATCCACCACCTTTAAGTTCTTTAACACCGACTGAACAGACCTTTCCCACATTTCGCGTTCCTCTGGTAGCATGGGGATTTTGATGACCTCTTCTACTCCACAGTTGCCAAGTTTGACTGGCACGCCTACGCAGGCCCCCTTTACTCCATAATATTCTCCCACTTCTCCATCAAGATAGACAGAGCAGGGTAGTATGCGTTTGTTGTTTGTTACTATGGCTTCCACCATTTCCACTATGGACGCAGCGGGGGCATGATAGGCGGAGGTGCCCATTAGGTCCACTATCTCACCACCACCAAACTGAGTTCTTTTTATAAGTTCCTGGAGCTTTTCCTTGGTTAGCAGGTCCTTTAGGGGTATGCCACCTACGTTGGATATGGAGATCAAGGGAACCATCTCGTCACCGTGGCCTCCTATCACATAGGCGTGAATATCTTGAGGGGAAACGTCTATCTCCCTTGAGATGAAGGTTTTAAAGCGGGCTGAATCCAAAACGCCCGCCATTCCCATAACCCTCTTGGGTTCAAAGCCCAGTAATTTATAAACTGCGTAGGTCATCAAGTCCACTGGGTTGGTTACCACTATCACTATGGCATCCTTAGCGTATTCCTTTATTTTGCTGGCTATAACCGACAGGATTGATATGTTCTTTTCCAAGAGGTCCTCCCTTGACATACCTGGTCTTCTTGGAAAACCTGCGGTTATAACCACTATGTCTGAGCCCTCCAAGGCTTGGTAGCCTTCTCCGTCTGCGCTTACAGTGTATCCTTCCACTTTGCCGTCAATGTTGAGGGCGGAGAGCATCTGCTGAATGTCAAGGGCTTTTCCTTTGACGGGTTCTATTAGCTTATCTCCGTCCTTTTTGGGTAAGTCAAACATACGCACATCCACCAGCCCCCTTAGGGCAAGGAGGGCGGCGGTATGCTCCCCTACATTCCCCGCACCTACCACAGAAACTACCTTTCTTAGCTTCATACCTTTACCCCCTGCTTGCTTTTGATCCAGTTCAAAAGACCACCTTTGAGGAGTACAGAGATCTGCTTTGGAGTGAGGTTGTATGTGCAAACTATTTCCTCTCCAGTGGTCTTGTTTATAACTATGATTTCTTTACCTTCCTGTAGTCTATTTTTAAGATCCGGGATCAAAAGCTCATCACCCAGAGAGAACTTGTTGTAATCCTCTTTGTTTTTGAACTCAAGGGGCACTATACCAAAGTTGACCAGGTTGGCGTGATGAATACGGGCAAAGGACTTTGCTATAACAGCCCTAACTCCCAAGAACCTCGGAGCCAACGCAGCATGCTCTCGAGAGGAACCCTGTCCGTAGTTCTCTCCGCCCACTATGATGTTTGCTTTGCCCTTTTGGTCCCTGATTTCCTTTGCCCTCTTCACAAAGTCTGGGTCCACGTAATGATATACATACTCACTTATGGCATAGATGTTGGAGCGCAGAGGTAGGATTTTGGCACCGGCGGGCATTATGTGGTCGGTGGTGATGTTGTCTCCCACTATGAGGGAGACCTCTCCTTCTATGCTTTCTGGTAGTTCATCAAACTCTGGCAGTGGTTTTATGTTGGGTCCTCTGTATATTTCCACCTTTTTGGCTTCTTCCTCCGGTAGTGGCTCTATAAAGGCTTCGTCGCCGTAGGGGAACCTTTCTGGCATTTCCACCTTGACCCACGGAATACCCAACTTCCTTGGGTCTATGATCTCTCCTGCAATGGCGCAGGCTACGCAGACCTCGGGGGATGCAAGGTACACCTTTGCGTCGGGTGTGCCAGACCTGCCCTCAAAGTTCCTGTTAAAACTCCTTATGGAAACGCCACCGGAGGGAGGTGCAAAACCCATGCCTATACAGGGACCGCAGGCACTTTCCAATATCCTTGCACCAGCCTTTAGAAAGGTCAAAAGGGCACCATTTTGGGTGATCAACTCAAGGGCTTGCTTGGAACCGGGGGCTACCGCAAAGACCACATCAGGATGGACCTTTCTACCTTCCAAAAGCTTGGCAGCACGTGTTAGGTCCACAAAGGAGGAGTTGGTGCAAGAACCTATGACCACCTGGTCTACCTTTATACCTTCCACCTCCCTGACGGGCACCACATTGTCCGGAGAGTGAGGGCAAGCAATCAGTGGCTCAAGCTGAGATAGGTCTATCTCTATGATCTCGTCGTACTCTGCATCGGGGTCCGGAAGGATTTCTACCCAATCCTCCTCCCTTCCTTGGGCTCTCAGGTATGCCCTTGTGATCTCGTCGGAGGGAAAGATTGAAGTGGTGGCACCAAGTTCTGCGCCCATGTTGGTGATGGTAGCCCTCTCCGGAACGGAAAGCTCCTTTATACCCTCTCCAAAGTATTCAAAGATCTTGCCCACACCACCCTTTACCGTAAGCCTACGCAAGAGCTCAAGGATAATGTCCTTGGCGGTTACCCAATCGGGTAGTTTGCCCTTCAGGTGGACGCCTACGATCTTGGGCATCTTCATGTAGAAGGGTTCGCCCGCCATTGCGCTTGCCACTTCAAGACCACCGGCACCTATGGCGATCATACCCATGCCGCCAGCGGTGGGAGTGTGGGAATCGGAGCCAAGCAAAGTCTTTCCGGGCTTGGCAAACCTCTCCAAGTGCACCTGATGGCATATACCGTTGCCGGGCTTGGATAGCCAAATACCGTATCTTTTTGCCACGCTCATAAGGTATTTATGGTCGTCGGGGTTCTTATAGTCGGTCTGTAGCATGTTGTGGTCTATGTAGCTTACCGAAAGCTCCGTCTTTACCCTATCCACACCCATTGCCTCAAACTGCAGGTATGCCATAGTTCCGGTGGCATCCTGGGTGAGGGTCTGGTCTATCTTGATGGCAATCTCCTCGCCGGGTATGAGCTTACCGCTCACCAAATGGCTTTCAAGAATTTTATAGGCTACCGTTCCCTTTGCCATGTGGCCCTCCTTTCAAAAAGGGATGATATTAATTATATCTTTTTTAAAACGCCTTGGGTGGGAGATTCAAAAAAAAGCCCGGAAAGTCCCATCGCAAACATATCAACGGGCTTCAGAGATGAAGAACTTCCTTTTTGTTAAATGATCTTAAGAACATAAAGGGTTAGTACTAAACATGCAATAAATATTACAGCACCGTAAAATTTATAAAGCCACGTGTTTGTCCTATAATAACCCACGTCCACCTGCTTTACGGTTCTATAAAAGTTTATGGCACCAAGTATAAGCGTGAATAGTCCTATAAATATTATGAAAACTCCCACATCGGCAAGAGCCCTGTGATCACCCTTTAGGGACATGTTGAAAACCTTCTCTAACTGTTCTAAGAAAAATTCAAACTTCTCTATAACAAAGCCAAAGATTATTAGGGCTATAGAGGTTCTTACCCATGCAAGGAATGTCCTTTCCGCAGCCATATAAATCCTTGGGTCAGTGACTTCCTTTGGAGACACTTCTATACCTCCTTCTATGTATTTTATGTCAAAGTAAAATTTAATCATGCCTGCGATTATAAGAAAAGTGCCCACTATGGACAAAACTATTGCCAAGTTTTCCAAAAATACAGATACATGTATCCTTTGTGTTATATCTGCAAGTACCTCTAATTTCCTCAGAAAAACCGCAAAAGACAGGGTGTATAGGGAGAGCTTTATATAACCTAAGTAGGTTCTTTCAACGGACATATATATGCGGGCATCCTTCGCAGAGGGAAGATGTTTAGCTATAAGCATCAAGATATATTATATTAACACTTCAACCTGTTAAAGAAGAACTTTGCAAGGACAAGAACAAAGTATAATTTCCATGCCGTAAAGGAGGAACAGCCTATATGGGGGACTTACCTTTTGATATCTCGGGGTTATCCTCGGAGGAAGCCCAAAAACGGCTAAAGAAGTATGGCTACAACAGAGTTAAAGAAAGAAGCAGGCTTTCAGATTGGGAAATCTTTCTAAATCAGTTTAAGAATCCCTATACCATTCTTCTCTTATTTACCGCTATGCTGTCTGCCTTTTTGGGTGAAAAGACAGATGCACTAATTATCGTGGGTATAGTTCTAACTGGAGGGCTCTTGGATTTTTGGCAGGAAAGACAAGCCCATAGGGCTGTAGAAAAGCTACTTTCAATGGTGAAAGTTCGTTCAAGTGTAATAAGGGACGGCAAAGAGATGGAAATCCCTGCGGAGGAGATTGTCCCAGAGGACATAGTGATCCTACGGGCAGGCGATATGGTTCCCGCGGAAGGAGTTCTCATTAAGGAAAAAGACCTTTTTGTGAACGAAGCTTTGATGACGGGAGAGGCTTATCCTGTAGAGAAAAAGGTGGGAGACTACCTCTACATGGCTACCCATGTGGTCAGTGGCTTTGGAATTATGAAGGTTTTAAAAACAGGTAAAGATACCGAATACGGAAAGATAGTTGAGAAATTAAAGCTTGGTAAAGGAGAAACAGACTTTGAACGAGGTCTTAGACATTTCGGTTATGTGCTTTTAGAAACCGCAACCATACTCATACTTTTGGTGCTGACTATAAACGCCTACTATGGAAGAGGGGTTATCAATTCTCTACTCTTTGCCCTATCCTTGGGTATAGGCATAGCGCCCGTGCTGTTGCCAGCGGTCGTTAGTGTGGGGCTATCTTACGGAGCAAGGCACATGGCTCGAAAAGGTGCAATAGTTAAGCGCCTTGCATCCATAGAAAATTTTGGAAGTATGAACCTGCTTTGCTGTGATAAAACGGGCACCCTTACAGTAGGAAAGATGCAGATCTACGCCTTTAAAAACGCTCTGAACGAGGATGACCAAAAGGTAGCCCTATTTGCCTATATAAACTCATACTTTCAAACAGGCTACAAGAACCCAATAGACGAAGCAATAATAGAAAGCATGAAATCGCAAGATATTTCAGACTATGAAAAGCTTGACGAACTTCCTTACGACTTTAACAGGAAAAGATTGTCTGTTTTGGTTAAAAAGGGAGAGGAAAAATTGTTGATAACTAAAGGGGCTTATTCTCATCTGTTGGAAGTGTGTAGTTATGCACAGTTGGGAGGAGAGGTGGTTGAACTCCAGCATGCTTTAAAGGACATTGAAAAAATTTACACAGACTATAGCAGAAGGGGCTTTAGATTGATTGCAGTAGCCTTCAAACCTACGGAAAAGGAACACATAAGTTATTCCGACGAGAAGGGGGAAATATTCCTTGGTTTTGTAATAATGCACGATCCGTTGAGAGAGGACGCTAAGGAGCTTGTAAGAGAACTTTTAAGCTTAGGGGTAGAGCTAAAGATCATAACGGGGGATAACAAGTTGGTTGCTCAATATGTGGCGGAAGAGTTGGGGCTTGGTGGAAATATTATGGATGGGAATGACCTTCGGAACCTTTCTGAGGAGGCACTCATAAACAAAGTCAGAGAAACTTCTGTGTTTGCTGAACTTTCTCCTTCTCAGAAAGATAGGGTGGTGCTTGCCCTAAGAAAGGCTGGCTATACGGTGGGTTATTTGGGAGATGGAATAAACGATGTTAGTGCTATGAGAAGTGCGGACGTGGCCATCTCAGTGGAAAACGCAGTAGATGTGGCAAAGGAAAGTGCAGATATCGTTCTTTTGAGAAAAGATTTAAGAACGATAATAGATGCAGTGCTTGAAGGCAGAAAGACCTTTTTAAACACTATGAAGTATCTTTTTTTACAGACAAGCTCCAATTTTGGTAATGTGTTTTCAATGGCTGGAGCATCGCTTATAGTACCATTTTTGCCTATGTTGCCCAAGCAAGTTTTAATGCTAAACCTTTTAACAGATACCGCGGTGATGGCTATACCAACGGACGAAGTGGATAGAGATTGGACAAAAAGCCCAAAAAAATGGGACATGAATTTTATAAAGAGGTTTATGGTCATCTTTGGATTATTGAGTTCAGTTTTTGATTACATAACATTCTTTTTCTTGTTGTATATCACGGGAGCTTCTTCGGACATCTTTCGTTCCACATGGTTTCTTGAGGGTCTCTTTACACAGATCTTGGTGATCCTTTCTCTGCGCACGAAAAAGTTTTTTCTAAAAAGCAAACCTTCCGGATTGCTTCTTATAACAGTTTTTGGAGTTGGACTGGTTGGCATAGTCATACCCTTTATACCCTTAGGAAAAATGCTTGAGCTAAGACCGTTAAGTATGCCTTTTTACCTTTTTGTTTTTCTCGTTACGTTATTTTACCTTGCGTCTGTGGAGATTGTTAAAAGGTTCTTTTACAAGAAGTACGACCTTTAAGCCCAACAAAAGAAAAATTATATTTAAAATACATTTTGCTATGTTCAGGGAAAAGATAAAAAACTTTCACTTCGTGGGCATTGGTGGGATAGGTATGAGCGGTATAGCGCAGGTGCTCTTACAGATGGGCTACAGGGTTTCCGGCTCGGACCTAAGGGAGAACAAAAACACGGAACTTTTGAGGAGTATGGGGGCAAAGGTGTTTATAGGACACAGGGAAGAAAACTTGGGGGATGCGCAGGTGGTGGTTTATTCTTCGGCGGTTTCTATGGACAACCCGGAGGTTAAAGGGGCAAAGGAGAGGGGTATTCCTGTGATCCCTCGGGGGGAAATGTTGGCGGAGCTCTTTCGCCTGAGGGAGGGCATAGCGGTCTGTGGGTCTCATGGAAAGACCACAACCACCTCAATGATAGCCCACGTAATGCACGAGGCGGGCTACGACCCAACTGTAATAGTAGGTGGTATTCTAAAAAGGTTTGGTAGCAACGCAAAGCTTGGAAAGGACAACCTTATTGTTTCTGAGGCAGATGAAAGCGACGGTTCCTTTTTAAAACTGCATCCAACGGTTGCGGTGATCACCAACATAGACAAGGAACATTTGGGCTTTTACAAGGACCTGGAGGATATAAAGAATGCCTTTTTGGAGTTTGCCAACAGTGTGCCCTTTTATGGTTTTTCCGTTATAAACTTGGATGACCAAAATAGTAGAGAGATCCTGCCGAAGATCTCAAGGAGGGTAATTACCTACAGCATTGAAGGATCTGCGCAGGTTAAAGCTGTTGGGCTAAACTTGAAAAATGGACATTATACCTTTGAGGTGCAACACAGGGATAAACCTTTGGGCAGGGTAACGCTTGGAGTTCCGGGTAGGCACAACGTTTATAATGCCTTAGCTTGCATAAGCGTATGCCTGGAGATGGATATTCCACCAGAGGTGATCTTTGAGGCACTGGAGAGCTTTAAAAACGCGGAGAGAAGGTTAGAGCTGAAGGGTGAGCTAAAGGGTTGTTTGGTCTATGACGATTACGGACACCATCCTACGGAAATAAGGGCGGTGCTCAATAGCCTGAGGGAGCTTTATCCTCAAAAGGAAATAGTCCTTGTCTTTCAACCTCACAGATACTCAAGGACCTACTATCTCTTTGATGAGTTTGCGGAGGTTTTAAAATCCGCAGACCATTGCATCCTAACGGACATATACTCCGCCGGAGAGGAGAACCTTTGGGGTGTAAGGGCAGAGGACTTGGCTCAGAAAAGCGGAGCGGTTTATTTACCCACCAAGGAGGAGGTGTTTTCCTATCTGGAGGAGAACTTAAGGGACTGCGTGCTGGTCTTTATGGGAGCGGGGAGCATTGGCAAATGGGCGGAGGAATTTTTGAATGAAAGGGTTGTCGGGTAAGGAGTGGGTTCTTTTAAGTGAGATAATAAAGCCAGAGGAGGATGTGGTCTCTGAACTGGGGGAGGTCGTTGCCCAAATCCTTGCCAACAGAGGACAGGATCAGTCCATCTTGGACCTTCGGCTCAAGAGACTCCTTCCACCTCACCACATACCAAACATAGAGCTTGCGGTGGAAAGAATAAAGAAAGCGATAGATAGAAGAGAAAGGATTGTGCTCTTTGGAGATTACGATGTGGATGGGATCACTGGCACCGCACTGCTTTATAGATTTTTGAAGAACTTTCCCATAACGGTGGTTCCGCTACTTCCCAGCAGGCAGTCGGGCTACGGTCTAAACAAAAGGCTCATTAATAAACTCTCCCACTACGCAGACCTTTTGATAACCATAGACAATGGCACCACCGCAATAGAGGAGCTAAGAGAGTTCAAAAAGGACGCGGTGGTGATAGACCATCACAACGTGGGAGAGGAGCTCCCACCCGCCATACTGCTGAATCCAAAGCTCTCTCAGGATTTACACAAGGAGCTTAAGGAGCTATCCTCCGTTGGCTTGGTCTTTTACCTTATAGCCCTTCTTACCAGAGAGCTAAACGTGGATTACGACCCACGGTTGGACCTTTACTTGCCCGCCATAGGCACCTTGGCAGACTTTATGCCACTGAACTTAACAAACCGGATAATAGTTTCCTACGGCATAAAGTGTTTGGAGTATGTGCAAAAGGGTCAGATAAAGGCTTACGGAATAAAAGCCCTCATGGAAAAGGTGGGACTCAACGGAACCATAACCTCAAGGGATATAATCTTTTCTTTGGTGCCAAGGCTAAACGCGCCCGGTAGGGTCTCAAGACCCTCCATAGCCCTAAAGCTATTCCTGACGGAGGATCAAGACAGGGCAAGGTCCTTTGCCAACAAGATAGAGGAGATGAACCAAAGGAGAAGGCTCATAAGTGAAAGGGCTTACGAGCTTGCCCTAAAGCAAGCCCTCTCTCAAAAGGACAGGAAGTTTTTGGTGATCGTTCTTGATAGTTGGGCGGGTGGTGTGGCGGGGCTGGTGGCGGGTAGGCTCTCTACGGAGTTTCAAAAGCCCACTGCGGTCTTTGCGGTGGGTGATCAGGCGATAGGTTCGGTAAGAAGTGCCAACGGCATAGATGTGTATTCACTGCTAAGTCAGTTTTCCCACCTTTACCTGCGGTGGGGAGGACACTCTTACGCCATGGGTTTGAGCATGGAAAAGGAAAAGTTAGGGCTGTTTATGGACCTGGTGGAAGAAAGCCTAAAGGATATGGAGCCCTCTTCCACGATCCTTGAGATAGATGCGCCTCTCTCCTTGGAAAGGATCACTCCCGAGCTTATAAAAAAGCTACACAGCTTAGAGCCCTTTGGGGAAGGATTTCCTCCGCCTACCTTTATGTGCGAGTGCGAGCTGATGCCAAAAAACTACGACGAAAACAGGCTTGAGCTTAGAACTCCCTCAGGATTTAGCTTTATATCTTGGGACAAAGACCTAAACAGAAAGCTCTTAGGCTTGCAAAGGTTAAAGGGAAAGGTGGTCTATCAAATAGACCTTACAAGACCAAAGAGACTACATCTTTTGGATTTTGCCCATGGGTAAGGTTGCCATCTTGGGAGCGGGAAGGTGGGGCTGTGCCTTAGGGCTCGTTCTATCTCGGAAAGGCAGTGAGGTTATGCTCTTTGACAGAAATCCTTCCGTGGTGGAAGCTCTAAAAGAAGGAAAGGACCCTTATTGGGGAATAGACTTTGAAAAAAAGCCCTTGGCTACCACCCACTTGGAGGAAGCCTTAGACTTTTCCCAGTACATACTTATAGCCTTGCCCGTGCAAGTCATAAGAAAGGTGCTTGAAGGGAAAAGCATAAAGGGAAAAGTCTTTATATCTGCGTCAAAGGGTTTGGAGGTGGGCACCAACAAGAGGGTCTCTGAGGTTTTAAAGGAGCTTTTCCCAGATTGTAAGGTTCTTGCCCTCTCTGGTCCCTCCTTTGCAGAGGAAACTGCAAAGGGACTTCCCTGTGCGGTGGTGCTGGCGGGGGAGGACGTGGCACTTTTGAGGGAAGTGAGGGAACTCTTTTCCTCGGAGCTCTTTAGGGTTTATCTCTCGGAGGACATAGTGGGTGTGGAGCTTGGGGGAGCACTAAAGAACGTGATCGCCATAGCCTGCGGTATATCTGACGGGCTTGGCTTCGGAGACAACGCAAGGGCTGGTCTTATCACCCGGGGGCTTGTGGAGATGGTTAGGTTGGGCACCGCTTTGGGTGGAAAAGTGCAAACTTTTTACGGACTTTCTGGCTTGGGAGACTTGGTTTTGACTTCCACCTCCTCCAAGTCAAGGAACAGAACCTTTGGCTTTTTGCTGGGGCAAGGGCTGAGCCTTGAACAGGCACAGGAAAAAATAGGGCAGGTGGTGGAGGGCAAAGAGACGGTAAAGGCGGTAAAGGAGCTTTCAGAAAAGCTCAACTTATACGCACCTATCTCTTGGGCGGTTTATCGTGTGGTGGTGGAGGGGGAAGAACCTCTGAAGGTAGCCCGGGAGCTTCTTTTGAGACCTCCTCAGAGGGACTTTGAGGGTCTATGAGCTCTCCCGGGTAAAAGTACTCATTACACTCGGGGCACAAGAAAATGCCACCACCACAGCACTCAATAACCTCTAAAAGCCTTCCACACTTAGGGCAAGCTTCCATACTTTAAAATTTATCCTCCCATGAAGAAAAGAATTGTTAGCGATATAAACCTTAGGGAAGACCGGCTACCACCGGGCCAGAGGTGGATCTCCGCACCCATAGTCTACGACATAGTGGATGATGTTCCCGACTGGGATATGAGTTCATACAGGTTCAAGGTTTGGGGTGAGGTGGAGGAGCCTTTGGAGTTAACCTACGAGGAGCTTCTTTCTCTGCCTTCGGTGGAGCTGGTGGCGGACTTTCACTGCGTTACACGGTGGAGTGTTAAGGAGATCCTATGGGAAGGCGTTCAGACCCTTGAAATCCTAAAAATGGTAAAGCCAAAGGACAGTGCGCGCTTTGTCCTGGTGCATTGTTTAGAGGGCTACACCACCAACCTACCCTTGGAATATCTCTATGAAGAAGACACGATATTAGCTTACAAGATGATGGGGCAAGTAATTCCCAAAAGGCATGGCTACCCTCTAAGGCTCGTGGTTCCCAAGCTCTACGCTTGGAAGAGTGCCAAGTATGTGTGGGGGCTTGAGATATTAAAGGAGGATGTCCCGGGCTTTTGGGAACAGAGGGGCTACCACATGAGAGGGGACCCGTGGAAGGAAGAGAGATACTGGTAAGGCTGAACAAATACCTCTCTATGTGCGGTGTTGCTTCAAGGCGAAAGGCAGACCAACTGATCCTTGAGGGTAGGGTAAAGGTCAATGGGCTGGTGGTAAAGGAGCTTGGCTGGAAGATTGACCCGGAGAAGGACACAGTAGAGGTAGACGGAAAGGTTGTAAAACCACCAAGGTTCATGTACATTGCCCTCTACAAGCCCTGCTGTTATCTTACCGCCCTCGGAAAGTCTAAAGAGGGAAAGAGAACCATAGAGGAGCTACTCAAGGACGTGCCCGTAAGGGTCTATCCCGCCGGAAGGCTTGATTACAACGCAGAGGGACTCTTGATCCTGACAAACGACGGAGAGCTGGCAAATCGTATAATGCATCCGAGGTATAAACTACCAAAGACCTATCAGGTTTTGGTAAAGGGCAGGGTTAGCCCAAAAACTTTGGAGAAGATGAAAGAGGGGGCGGTCTTGGAGGATGGGTTTGCCAAGCCTGTGAGCGTTAGGCTGATAAGGTATGAGGGAAAAAACAGTCTTTTGAAAATCGTCTTTACAGAGGGCAGAAAGCACATAGTTAAGAGATTTACCGCCCACTTTGGGCACAAGGTTTTAAGGCTCAAACGCACCGCCATAGGTCCCATAAAACTGGGAAAGCTAAGCCCGGGCAAGTGGAGGGAGCTCTCCGAGGAGGAGGTCCATATGCTAAAGAAGGCTGTTAAAATGGTTAAATAGCCATGGAAGAGTTCTTAAAAATCCTCTTCTTTGCAGTTGCCTTTATCGTTTTGCTAAGGCTCGGGCTGAAGCTCTATGTTTTGAACAAGGCTAAGGCTATGAAAGGTGCAGAGGTAGGGCTAGTAAAGGACGGAGTTCTTTACTTTTACTCCCAAAGATGTGGTGCCTGCAAGGTTATGGAGCCTCAGGTGGAAAAGCTAAGCCAAGCATTGGAGGTCAGAAGGATTGATGTTTTCTCGGAGGAGGGACAAAAGATTGCCAGGAGCTTGGGTGTGATGGCTACGCCCACCACCTTGGTGGTAAAGGACGGAAAGGTTCAAAAGACCTTTGTGGGCATTGTTAGTGCGGACAGAATTTTGCAGGAGTTCAAGCCCTAACTACCCTGCTTACCTTTTCCACTCCTTCCAACTCCCTCAGGGCTTGGAGAACCCTCTTTAAGTGCTCTGCGTTGCTGAGCTCCAACGTAAATTCCATGACCGCTTCTCCGGTTTTTAGGCTTTTGGTAATAGCTTGGAGTATGTTGGCGTTGTGTTTGGCAAAGGTGCTGGCAACTTCACCTAAAATACCCACCCGGTCCTTTGCCCACACGCGCACAATGGCAGGATATTTACCCTGTGCGTTCTCCCAATCCACATGGACCACCCTTTCGGGAAAGTGTTTTAGGAAATGCTCCAAGTTGGGACAGCCCTTCAGGTGAATGATCAATCCCTTACCCTTGGCAACCACGCCCAAAACTTCATCTCCCGGCAGTGGGTTGCAACACTTTGCCAGCTGATAGGCAACGTTTTCTATGTCCTCCATCCTTACCCGCACCTGAGGGTTTTGATCTTTCTCTTTGACCTCCGGTTTTTTTACACCAAAAAGCTGATAAATCCTTTCCTTCGTTAGCTTTTTGCTTCCCACCAAAAGATAAACATCCTCATCCCTTTCAATACCCTCTTGCTTTTTTATCTTTTCCAAAAGCTCCTGCCTGTCTATGTTAAGCTTTTTTGCTAAGTTCTCTAAAAGCCCTCTACCCTCTTGAATTTGCTTTTCCCTTTCTAACTCCTTGAGATAAGCCTTTATCTTGCTCTTTGCCTTGGAGGTAACCACGAACTTTAGCCACTCTGGGTTTGGCTTTTTGTTAGGGTTTGTTATGATCTCCACCTGGTCTCCGTTCTGAAGCTTGTAATCCAACGGGACGATCCTGCCGTTTACCTTGGCACCCGCACAGTGGTTGCCTATGTCTGTGTGAATGTGATAGGCAAAATCCACCGGTGTGGCACCCTTTGGAAGGACCAAAAGGTCTCCCTTTGGAGTAAAGACAAAGACCTCCTCCGAGAACAGTTCAAGCTTTATGTTCTCAAGGACCTCTTGGGCGTTTTTGCTACCCTTTAGGCTCTCCACCAGTTCCTTTAGCCAACCGTAAATGCTGTTGTCCTTTAGATTAACGGATTCCTTGTAAGCCCAATGTGCCGCAATGCCCTTTTCTGCCCTCTCGTGCATCTCCCAAGTTCTTATTTGAACCTCCACCACCCTTCCCTTGGGACCTATCACCGCAGTATGCAAAGACTGATAGAGGTTTGGCTTTGGCAGGGATATATAATCATCAAACTTTCCCGGCACTGGCGTAAAAGTGTTGTGAATGATCCCAAGCACCAAATAGCACTCCTCCACCGTATTGACTATGACCCTAACTCCCAGAATATCGTGCACATCCTCCAAGCTTATGCCTTTTCTTATGGTTTTTTGCCATATGCCAAAAAGATGCTTGGTTCTGTAGGTGATCTCCGCCTGAATGTTAGCCCTTTTTAAGGCTTCCTTTAGCTTGGGTATGAAGTGCCTTTTGAGGTATTCCTCCAGCTTGGCGCGTCTCTCTCTAACAAACTCCTTTACCCTCTCATACTCCTTTGGGTAAAGGTGCATAAAGCAAAGGTCCTCAAGCTCCGTCTTTATTTGCCAAACTCCCAGCCTGTTTGCCAACGGAACGTATATCTCTAAGGTCTCCTTTGCGATCCTTATTCTCTTCTCCTTTGGAAGATGCTCAAGGGTGCGCATATTATGAAGCCTATCCGCCAGCTTTACCAACAGAACCCTTATATCCTTGGCAGTAGCCAAAAATAGCTTTCTGTAGTTCTCCGCCTTTTCTGAACTAACATCCTTTATTTTGTATTTGCTTATCTTGGTAACACCTTCCACTATGTTTGCCACCGTCTCACCAAAGCGTTCCTTTAACTCTTCGTATGTGGTGTTTGTATCCTCCAAAACATCGTGAAGCAATGCGGAGATGATAGCTTCCTTTTTTAGTCCCATACTTGCGACTATTATGGCAGTTTCTATAGGATGCACCGCATAAGGCTCTCCCGACGCCCTCCTTTGCCCAGCATGTTTTTCTTCCAAAAACTCTATTGCCCTCAAAACATCCTCTCGGTCTCCCTCCTCCACCATAGAAAGAAGCTTTTTTGATAAGACCGCCAGCATAGTTAAAAATTTATGTCTTTTTCTTTTGACTCTAAATTTTCAGCTCCACACGGTGCATTAGGAACAGATGGGAGAACTTCGGAAGTGCAAATAGGAATACCAGTCACTATCCCACACGGTGGGCTTGGAACTGAGATGGTCCGCATAACTTACAAACTCGTTAAGGGTCTCGTGTCGCCATCCCACACAGTGGGCTTAGAACTTTTAAAAGAAAAAACCAAAAGGCTTTCAACTCCACACGGTACATTAGGAACGAGAGGATTTGAGAGAACCAAGAAACAGGGCTAAGGGACTTCCAACTCCACACGGTACATTAGGAACGTCTTTCCCTTCGTAGTAGGCTATTATTCTATCCAGTCTTTCAACTCCACACGGTACATTAGGAACGGGGGGAGATGTCATATCCGCCGTGGGGCATCCCTCCACTTTCAACTCCACACGGTACATTAGGAACAAGCCTGTGCGGGCTTTGTCAAAATCTGCAAATTTGCCTTTCAACTCCACACGGTACATTAGGAACGATATACACCTCTGAGTTTGCCAAACTTCCAAACCAACTTTCAACTCCACACGGTACATTAGGAACAGAAACATGGAAGAGTTAAAAGCCTCCTTGAAAAACTACACTTTCAACTCCACACGGTACATTAGGAACCAGAGACCTCCTCTTTGGGATAGCCAAGCCATCTGCAGACTTTCAACTCCACACGGTACATTAGGAACATAAAATCTGTGTGCAAGGATGGGAGAAGGCTTTTTGCTTTCAACTCCACACGGTACATTAGGAACAAGTTAGAAGGGGCAATAGCTTTTGAATTTGAAGTTAAGTACTTTCAACTCCACACGGTACATTAGGAACGCATCGTGAAAATAAGGTCGTTTTTCCGGCCCGAGAACTTTCAACTCCACACGGTACATTAGGAACAGTTCTGTTTAATGGGAGTGGTAAAGCCCACTCCCACCAACTTTCAACTCCACACGGTACATTAGGAACCGGACTTTTCCGTTCGCCAAGGCTTGCCGGCAACGAGCTTTCAACTCCACACGGTACATTAGGAACGTCGTTCCGACTTTATATAGAAGCCTCCCTATAGCCACCTTTCAACTCCACACGGTACATTAGGAACAAGGAGGAAGTGTGGAGAAAACTCTCAAGAGGATAGAACACCTTTCAACTCCACACGGTACATTAGGAACTCAGAAATGCAATTTATGGAATTATGAGAGCAAAGGTTCTTTCAACTCCACACGGTACATTAGGAACCCCAAACGACCACATTAACCAAAATAAGACATATCAATAATTTTGTCAAGAAGGCACCCCTTTCAAATGAAGTTAATTTTCCGAAATCCGAGATCATGCAAAGTTGAGTCTATTATTGTCAAATTTAAATCCTTGTCTCCCAACGCTTTCCACTACTGACCATAATTACGGCATTACGGCATTACATAATTATGGCTTTACGGTGAGATTACTTCCAGAAAAGCCTGAAAATCAAAACTTTCCCCCTCTCAAAATTGAAACAGCCCACCGGGAGGACACACTAACCCATATTCAGTTGCCAAGTTGACAAGGGTCCCAGTGGAACCCTCAAACTACCCTACCTATATTATAACACCTTACGGTAGTTTTTCCAAGTAAAAGCTTTCGTTGGTGTATATGCAAATCTTTGCTGCGATGGAGAGGGATTCTTTGACGATCTCTTCTGCAGATAGGTTGGTGTGTTTGTAAAGAGCCAAGGCGCAAGCCCTTGCGTAGTCTCCACCGGAGCCTATTGCCATGATGGGCTCGTCTGGTTCCATTACATCTCCCGTGCCAGAAATCACCAAGAGGTGTTCCAAGTTTGCACACAAGAGCATGGCGTCAAGTCTTCTTAAAGCCCTGTCTGTTCTCCACTCCTTTGCCAATTCCACCGAAGCCCTCAAAAGGTTTCCTCTGAACTCCTCCAGCTTTCCCTCCAGCCTTTCCATTAAAGCAAGTCCATCGGCGGCGGCACCTGCAAAGCCCACCAACACACTGCCGTTGTAGATCCTTCTGACCTTTTTTGCCCCGTGCTTTAGCACAGAGGAGCCGAGGGTGACCTGTCCGTCTCCGCCCATAACTACCACACCATCCCTCTTTACTGCAATTATGGTAGTCATTCTATTTCCTCTCCTCTTAGTATTCTTTGGGTGTAATTAACGCAAGCAAGAACCATGAACATAAGGGCGTGGTTATTGGTGTCTGGTAGCTCTTCCTTCACCCAAAGGCTACCGTCCTCTTTTTCCACGAGCTTTATGTACTTAAAGGCCATTTCTGCCAAGCTCTTGTTGGAGACCTTCTCCAATACTTTTCTTTTTATTTCCTCTGGCACTTCTCTCTCTATGGGCATCTTAGGTAATCCTTCAAGATTTTTGCGTGGTCAAAGACTATTTTATCAAAGGGCAAGTCCTCTATGGGAAAGACCAAGGCCTTTTTTGCGTCATCGCCAGCCTCTGGCTCTCCGTAGGCATCCAAAACAAAGACCACAGACACCACATGAAAGCGTGGGTCCCTGTTGGGTTCCGAATACACACCCAAGAGTTTAACAATCTGTGCATCAAGCCCTGTCTCTTCTCTGACTTCCCGCAGGACTGCTTCTTCCACTGTCTCCCCCACTTCCACAAAGCCACCCGGCAGGGCATAGCCCAAGGGCTCATACCTTCTTTCTATAAGCACAATGCCCTTAAATCTTTCTCCTTCCCAAAGTCTGACCACACCATCCACCGCCAAGTATGGAGTTTTTGGCTGAAACATCTTAGAGCCTCACATGAACACCTTTGTTTTTAAGATATGCCTTTAGTTCTGGGATGCTTACCTCTTTGAAGTGAAAGAGGGATGCGGCGAGGGCTGCGTCCACGTTTGTTTGTGTGAAGACTTCATAAAAGTGTTCCATTGTGCCCGCACCCCCAGAGGCTATTACAGGGATGCTCACTGCAGAAGCTACAGCCTTGCATAACTCTATATCGTAGCCTTTTTTTGTGCCGTCTGCGTCCATTGAAGTAAGCAGGATTTCCCCCGCCCCCAAGCTCTCCACCCTCTTTGCCCACTCTACCGCGTCAAGCCCCGTGGGTGTCCTCCCACCGTGAATATAGACCTCCCACCCCCTTTCGGACCTTTTGGCGTCTATGGCTACCACTATGCACTGGGAACCAAACCTTTTGGCAGACTCGTAAATTAGCTGTGGGTTTTTTACCGCTGCGGTGTTTATGGAAACCTTGTCCGCACCGGCGGATAAAAGCCTCCTTATGTCCTCCAAAGAGGACACGCCACCACCCACCGTGAAGGGTATAAAGATCGTTTCCGCTACCCTTTGCACCACCTCTATCATGATCTTCCTTTCTTCTGCGGAGGCGGTTATGTCCAAAAAGACAAGCTCATCGGCGGATTGCTCTTCGTAGCTCTTTGCCACCTCCACCGGGTCCCCCGCATCCCTAAGGTTCTGAAACTTTACACCTTTTACCACCCTCCCTTTGTCCACATCCAAGCACGGAATTATTCTCTTGGCAAGCATCAGCGTTCCCTTCCTATCTGTTGGTATATCTCTTTAAGAGGCAGGCGGTAGTATATGGGTCTTCCGTGAGGGCAGGTGTGAGGGTTCTGTAGTTCCACCCACTCTTTAAGCATAGCCTTAGCTTGGGCGGGCGATAGCTTGTCTCCTGCCTTTATGGCACCTTTGCATGCTTTATCGGAGGTCTGTCCCTTTTCATAGTTTATGCGTTCCGCAAGCAGATGCTGGTCTATGAAGTAGAGGCTCTCCATCCAATTCACTATAAGTATTGTATCCTCCAAGATGCCCAAAAGCTCCGGCTCAGCTTTGTATGGATGGCTCTCTTGGTTCAGGGATGGTATGTGTGTTTTATGTCCTTTAAAAAGTTCTCTGAAAAGCTCTTTGATGTTTCCTTCCCTTTGGAGTTTCACCTCATGCTTTTTGGGATGGATGTTGGCATCCACCACAAAGGGTGGGACCTCCAAAAGGCAGACCGCTATGCGTCTTCCCACCGTCCTTTTTATGTACTCCGTTAAGCCTTTGTTTTGAACAGGTCTTGAATTTACAAAGAGCCTTACCTCTCCTTTCCTTTGGGAGAGGGAAACAAAGACCCTCAAGCGTAAGCCATCCCTTTCAATATCCCTCTCTTCAAACTTGGTTTTGTATAGCTCCTCCAACCGATCCCTTGCGTTTTGGGTGGAGGGTAGGTTCAAAAGCTCCCTTCCTTCCGCGGTAAGCTTGAAGGATATCTCCGGTCTTGCTATTGCGTAGTCTCTTACAAGCCTCAGAATCCTTGCCCTCTCTGTATCTTCTTTCTTCAGAAGGTTCCTTCTTACCGGCAGGTTGTAAAAAAGGTCAAAGACCTCCACCCTTGTGCCCACCGCCATACCCTTTTCCCTCATATGCACCACCTTTCCCTCTTCCACCCTCATTTCGTAGCCCCTGTCCTCTTGGTAAAAACGGGAGCTTATGACCATCCTGCTAACCTGGGCTATGGCGTGGAGGGCTTCTCCCCTAAAGCCGTAGGTGTTCAACGAAAGCAGGTCTTCAAACATCTCTATCTTGCTAGTGTAAAAGGGCAGGATTACCTTAGGGAGGTCCTCCGGATGTATGCCCACGCCGTCATCTTTGACGGAAATGTAGTGCTTTCCACCCTTTATGATCTCTACCTCTACCCTTTTTGCCTTTGCGTCAAGGGAGTTCTCTATTAGCTCCTTTACACAGTCCGCCGGGCTCTCTATAACCTCACCCGCGGATATTTTGAACCTTACCTCCTCCGGAAGCTCTTTAACGAACATTTACCATTGGGAGGTGATCTTTGCCTTCTTGTTTAGGTATTTATCCACCGCCAACGCTGCCTTTACACCATCCGCCGCCGCAATAACCGCCTGCTTTATGTTGTTGCAGAGCACATCCCCCGCCGCAAAGACGCCGGGCACAGAAGTCATCATCTCCTCATTTACCACTATGCAGTGTCCGTCCGTCATCTCCACTTGGTTCATAAGGAAATCCACCGAAGGCTTGTTTCCTCCCAAGAATATGAACACACCATCCACCGGCAGGATCTTTTTCTCTTTGGTTTCTATGCTTTGCACCTCCAAGCCCTCCACAAAGGAGGAACCCACGACCTGTATAACCCTGTGGTGGGTGAGGATCTCCACGTTGGGATGGGATTTTATTTCCTCTATCATCTCTGGTGGTGCCTTTATGCGGGAGGAGGGAACCACTAAGTATATCTTGCTGGCAAACCTGCTTATAAACTCCGTCTCCTCTAAGGCGTAATCGTCCTCTCCTACCACCGCCACGGGCTTTCCTTTAAAGAAGGCCGCATCGCAAACGCCACAGTAAGACACGCCCCTTCCTAAGAATTCCTCCTCTCCCTTGTATTTGTTGGCTCTTTCCATAGCACCGGAGGCTACTATAACCGCCCTGCCCTTGAACTCCCTTCCGTCTATGGTATAGACCTTCTTTATATCTCCCAATAGGTCCGTGGCAATAACTTTACCCCTTACAAACTTGGCACCAAAGGCTTTTGCATGCTCCCGCATAAGTTTTAAAAGCTCATAGCCAGAGATGGGACCCCTTATGCCAGGGTAGTTTTCTATCTGCTGGGTTACTCCCAAGGCACCGTCCGCCTCTGCCCTGTATAGCACCAAGGTGGATAGTCCTGCCCTTGCGGTGTATATGGCAGCGGAGGAGCCGGCAGGACCGGCTCCAATAATGATCACATCGTATATCTCATCACTGCCAAAGTTTAAAGTCAGTTCCATTTTATTCCTCCAACTTAATTAAATATAATCACTCCTGCAGGGCGGAGTAGACATTACCCACCAACTCTGGAGAGGGCTTTAGGGTTTTCTTTCCTTCTTCCCATTTGGCAGGGCATGCTTCATCGGGATGGCTCATAAGATACACGTTTGCTTTCATCTTTCTCACCAGCTCCTCTGCGTTTCTTCCCACGTTGTAGTAATTGACCTCAGAACCCACCAAAACTCCCTCCGGGTTAATTATAAAAGTTCCCCTCAGCGCCAAGCCCGTATCCTCGTCGTAGACTCCAAAGAGCCTTGAGACCTTGCCCGTTGGGTCTGCACCCATTGGATAGCGCACCTTTTCCAAAAGCTTTTCTGTGGTTTGCCAAGCCAAGTGGGTGTATACGGTGTCGGTGGATACGGAGATCACCTCCACACCCATTTTTGTGAGTTCGTCGTAGTGCTCCGCCAAGTCCGCCAGCTCGGTGGGACACACAAAGGTAAAGTCCGCCGGGTAGAAAAAGAGCACCAGCCAGCGCCTTTCCCTCATAAAGTCCTCCAAAGACACCTTACCAAAGGTCTTGGTGGTAGGGTAATAAACCTCCAGCTCAAAGTTTGGCACCCTTTGACCAACTCTAACCATCTTTACACCTCCTTTAGGGATTTTGTTGTTTATTATTATATGCAAATTTTTCTCAATTGTAATATGATTTCAATCAGTGTTCACTAGTAAGGGTGGAAAAAAGGCACAGAAGAAAAACTGAGAAGCCGAAATACGCATGGCTAAGAAAGTAGGCGGTTAATTCCTTCATCCGCTGGGGGAACGGTCCCTATAAGGGATTTTTAGAATAGCCTCTCCTGAGCTCCAAGTATAGCAAGATAGGGGATTGAAACAGGGGCAAGGTGCCCCTGCCGAGGGTCTAAGGTGTGATGGGGGCGGGGGAACCTCAAACCCTCAAACTTCCTTACGAGTTTTACCTGCATATATTCTCTACCTTGAAGTCTACAAGTTTGTTATCTCTTGTTATAAGGATCTCACCATTGCAAGGAAGTTGTGGATTGGGAATTCTACAATCAATTCTGTATCCGCTGTAAAGACTTGTCATTCTTCCGTAGGACCTGCAGTTGGTATATAGCTGCATGGCGGTTCTTTGGTCTATCCTATCCACGGTTATGACCTTGTAATCATCTGAACGACCTACAGGCTGAACATCGTTTTGGCATACTCTGTAGTTATCCACCGTAGTGTATCCTGGACCTCTTGTGATTAGGGCTACAAGATCACAGCCACCATCTGGATACATGTAGATGGTTTCGTATTGCATCTGTCCTATTACTTGCATGGAGGGCATTTTAGAGCTTGCGGTCATCTTTATCATAGAGATAAGTGCATCATTTTGGGCTGGTGCGGGTTGGCTTCCTCTCGTTTGTGTCTGAGCCATTAGTCCCTCATCTAAACCCAGCTTAACATAATGAACATAGGGAATTGTGAATGTTTGAATATCGGATGCGCTTCTTTCTGCGGTGGTGCGAACCATAAACTTCTCAGGACCATCGCAGTAGTATGCAGTTTTGGTCATCTCCCTAAGCCAGTAGTTTATCACTCCCACATTAGGTGGTGGGTCTGTGGTTAGTACCTTTGCCATAAAATCCTTAAAGTCTTGCCCATCTGCAGTTCTAAAGGTTCCTCCTTTTTGATAGCAATAGCTTGCAAGCATTCTTAAAACATCAGAGTTTAGAGGGTGGCAGTTGTCGTCCACAGTGTCCTTTATCTTGTAAAAACCATCAGGCAGGTTTTGGAGTTTTACACGATTTGATTGCAAAAACTCTATAAGGTTGGTGCTCGCCTTTATCTTATCCGCCCATTCCAATTCAAAAGAAGTTATTCTGGGTTCGGGTTGATGCTTTGCAACCTGAATAAAACAAGACTCCATATATTGATATTTGCTTGGATGGCGGTAGCCTATGAGCCTGCCTTTTTGAATAAAGAAAATTTCTTTCCCATCCTTTTCACAAAGGGTAGCGGGTGCACGGCTACTGGCAACATCTCCCAAAATTGCTCCTGTGAATACTCCCTTTAGAAAACCTCCAACCCCAGTTCCCTCTTCTGCAGGCGTTTTTTCCTCTATTACATATCCGCCTCCAAAACCTTCTACTTGCTTGTATTTCACAAGGTATGCCTTTCCACCAAAAGCAGAACAGTATTCAATGGCTTTGCCTGCATCAACACCAAAAATCCCACCAATAATTATTGTCTCTGTTTCTGAAGGGCTTAAGAATAAAAACTTTCTCTTACCAGAAAACAGCAGTTCCCTAAACGATGTTTGCTTTTGCATGTTTTCCTGTCCGAAGCTTGGAAGGACTAAGGCTAAGCTAAGTATGGTTAGTAAGGACTTCTTCATCTCCGACCTCC
>OFEJ01000004.1_pt1 | contig 127291 bp, 124 predicted proteins | sample 1521051 | NCBI WGS metagenome assembly OFEJ01 (sample SAMN06268701, study PRJEB24108) | sediment metagenome | isolation source: Joseph's Coat, Yellowstone National Park, Wyoming, USA | place: USA:Joseph's Coat, Yellowstone National Park, Wyoming, USA | reverse complement strand
CATCCCCTCCAGCTCCCTCACCGGGTTGAAGTGGAAGGGTACCCGTACGTGCATGGGGGCCGGTGGGGATGGTCCGCCCATTTGGGCTTATCTGACCAACACCCCCCCAGGCCATAGTAAGGTTTAAGAAACCCCTCGGGGTTGGCCCGCCCAATGAGCGGAACGATTGTTCCGTTAAAGGGAGAGAGCCCCTCCACGCCCTCCGAGTCCAGGCTGATCGTGCTGGGCGGCATCGGCTGGCTCTTCGACGCGATGGACGTCCTGCTGCTTTCCTACTTGCTGGCGTACCTGGGCGTGCACTACGCGTGGACTACCGCGGACAAGGCCAACGTGCTGCTCGCCAATAACCTGGGCCTCCTGGTCGGGGCGCTTCTTTTCGGCCGCGTCGCCGATCGGTGGGGCAGGAGGAGGACGTTCATGGCCACCCTGATCATCTACAGCATCCTCGCGGGCGCGATGGGCTTCTTCACGTCGCCGGTCCCGCTGCTTTTCGTGAGGTTCCTCATGGGCCTCGGGCTGGGAGGGGAGCTCCCCGTGGTCTCCTCGCTGGTGTCGGAGCTCTCGTCGCCCGGGAGGAGGGGCAGGAACGTCGTGCTGCTCGAGAGCTTCTGGTCGTACGGCACGATACTGGCAGGCGCGCTGGCGGCTTTCGTCCTGCCGCTGGTCGGGTACTCGGTCCTCATGTGGGCGCTCGCCGCGACCGCCCTGTACGCGGCAGTGCTCAGGCGCGGGATCCCGGAGCCCGAACGCGCGCGCGGAGCGCTCCTCCTCAGCTCGATGTTCCGCGAGGAGCGCGGGAGGCTCATCCCGGCCTGGGTGGCGTGGTTCGCGATAGCCTTCGGATACTACGGGTTCGCCCTCTGGCTCCCCTCAATGCTCGTCAGGTGGGGGCTGTCGCTGGTCTCGTCCCTCGAGTTCTCGTTCGCCATGACGCTCCTGCAGGTGCCCGGATACTTCAGCGCGGCATACCTCGTGGAGAGGTGGGGTAGGAGGCCGACGTTCGCCTCATATATGGCGATATCCGCCGCGTCGGCCCTGGCGCTCGCCTTCTCGCACGCCGTGATCCCGGTCCTCGCGGCCGGGTCCCTCTTCAACTTCTTCAATCTAGGCGCCTGGGGGACGATCTACGCCTACTCGCCGGAGCTCTTCTCCGACCGCGACAGGGCCACCGCCGTCGGCTCGTGCACCGCCATGGCGAGGATCGGCATGATCGTGGGGCCGTACCTGCCGGCGATCTCCGGATTCGGGACGTCCCTGGGCGCGTTCTTCGCGGCGCTGCTGGTCGGCGCCTCCTCGGTCGCCTTCCTCCCGGAGACCGCCCGCCGGATGTGATGTGCCTTGCCGCCCGAGGCGCAGGGCTCCGGCCCGGCAATTGCGTAAGCACGGCCCCAGCCGCCCACGCTGGCACTCCTGGCTCCCTCCTCCAGTCCTAGCATGGAGGGCGCGTTTCCAGATATAACTTCCCCTCGCGAGCGCCCCGTTTCATCTCTGCGCCGGGTCCCCATCGCCGGGCATGCCCTAGTGAAGTGAGCCCGTTTCGTGCCGCAATGATAATTCGCGGTCCTTCCGCGAGGCAAGGGGGCTTTGAGGGCGTGGGGCAACTGGTGAGTGTGAAGCATGCGAGGAGTCGCCGGAGGAGAGGAGGCTCTTTGAAATCAACCGAGAGCTCCTTCACCTGCACGGAAACTTCGCCTTTCGCTTCCTCAAGGCGTCCCACGAACTAGGCGATTCGCCGTCGGCATCGTTCGGGACGGGGGAAGCAGGTTGGCAGGGTATTTGGGGTCACCGAACGCGAGGCCGAGGTAGCCATCATCCGCCCTAAAGGACATAAGCCGCGCGGCGATCTGAACGGCGCGATGCGCGCCTTGAAGAGGGCAGCTGATATTATCGCTTCAACAGTGAAGGGGCCTCCATCTCCCATCGCGGATCTCAATGGAGTAGCGCCCGTAAAGGGGTGCAACCCTTGAGACCTGGGGGAACCCCCGGCCTGAAGGGTGGGAAGGAGGTCAGGGGCATACTATTGGCACTGCACGGGTCGAAGGATCCCTCCTGGAGCGAGGTGGCCGAAGGGTACAGGAGGCTCCTCTCCGAGCACTTCGAGCTCGTGGAGGTTGGATATCTGGAATACAACTCCCCGAGCCTGCGGGAGGCCCTGGAGGCCCTCGTGTCCAAGGGGGCCGACAGCATCGTTGTCGTCCCCCTGTTCATATCGCTCGGGACTCACCTTAAGGAGGACCTCCCCAGGACCCTGGGCATCACCGGCGGATACGCGGAGCTGAACGGGAGGAAGGTCTCGGTGAAGATAGCGGATCCCATAGGAGTGGACGCGAGGGTGGCGGAGGTGCTCGTGGAGAGGGCTCGGAGCGCCGCCAAATCCCTTTAGGGGACCCGCTCACGGGAGCTTTGTTGCCTCCGGCGGGAGGCACCGATCCGCGCGACGAGCGCGTTGCGCGCGAACCCCCCCGCGCGGCCATCTTCGCCTTATTGTCGAACTTCCCGGCCGCGACCCCTCGGAAGTGTTCCCTCTGCCGTCCAGAAGGCCTCCCCGGCCCTCGCAGGATCGAACCCGCGGATCCCAGATCACGACCTCGGCCCACACTTTCGCCGCTCCACGGCATGCTTCCCAGCCGGGATCCTCCCGCTCCTCGGCGCGGAGCCGGTCATCGGGGTCGGGAGCGGCCCCGGCCCGCCCCCGAGCGGGCGCCCGGGGATATTCTGCGCCGCGCAGGTTACCCCTTCCAGGGCGCTTCGACCGCACGTGGGCGCGTAATATCCAGCGAGGTGGGCGCGGGCGCCCGTGCAGCGCTATCGCCCCATGCCGCCGCAGCCCGGGCGGGCAGCGCTCAGTTCTAAACATTTCTAGTTAATATCCGCAAGATATAAAAGCGATCATGTTGTGAGGGGGGCGGCGTTGCGCGCATCCGCGATCGCGGCCATCGTGATCGTCCTGATGGCGGCGTCATCCGTGGCCTCCTACTCGTTCGGGTACCGCGCCGCTTCCCCTCCGCCCCCCGGCGTCCGCGCCATCGCGGCATCGCTGTACGCGCCGTACCTCAGCGCCGTCCTGAACGACTCGGGCGTGGGCGGCACGGTGGTCGGCATGGGCTCCGTGGCGGCCGCCCGCCAGGTGCTCCTGGAGCCCGGCGCCTACGGGATATTCCTCTCCGTGGATCCGGCGGTCATCGACGACCTGCTCGTGAGGAACGGTGCCGCTTCCTGGTACATAGCGGTGGCCGGGGACAGCATGGTGATAGGGGTCTCGCCATCGTCCCCCGCCTACGGCGAGCTCGCGCAGCTGAACGAGAGCCTGGGCGCCGCGATGGCCCGGGGGAATTCGACCGCGGAGAGGGCGGCGCTCGACAGGATACTCTCGATAGTGCTCTCCGGCAACTACTCCGTCGGGACGTCCGATCCCAACACGGACCCGGAGGGCTACAGGGCGCTCATGGTGCTCCAGCTGGCCGGCATCTGGGTGCACGGCGACCGGGACTACTACACGTCCATGCTGGCCGCGCTGAACTCCAGCGGCAGGCTCTACGAGGTCCCCATGGGCTCTGCGCTCTTCGCCTACTTGGAGTCCGGCCGCGTGGACTTCGACATAGCGCTCTACGGGTCCTCGGCCATCCGCCAGGGCATCCCACGCATAATCCTGCCGCCCCAGGTGAACCTGGGCGACCCCGGCTACGCCCAGTTCTACTCCCGCGCCTCGGTGAAGATAACGTCGGGCGGGGTCCCGGTGGACCTCCGCGGCGCTCCCATCTACATATGCTTCACGATCCCCAGCTCCTACCCGGACGAGAGGCTCGCGGCGCTGGCGGCGCTCTACATGATATCGCCGCCGGGACGGGAGCTGCTCGCCGGCTACGGCGCGGTCCCGCTGGGCACCCCCCTGCTCTACGGGAACGAGTCGGCGGTGCCGTATCCCCTCTCCGCGCTGGTGAACACGAGCGTGCTGGAGTATGCGGGACCTATCGATTAGGGCGCCGCTCTACGCGCTGGCGGCCGTCGTCGCCATCCCCATAGCGATCCTCCTCTACTCCTCCGGCCCGGCCGGAATAGCGTCGTCGATGGAGGACCCGCAGTTCCTGTCCTCCCTCGGGGTCACGGTGCTGGGGGCGTCCATAGCGACCGCCCTGAACGCGCTCCTGGGCACCCCCGCGGCGTACGCGCTCGCTAGGAGGATGGTGAGGTGGCACGGGGCGCTCTACGACCTGCTGCTGTCCCCGGTGTCGATACCGCACACCGTGGTCGGGATAATGCTCCTCCTCGTGTTCTCCCCCGCGTCCCCGCTCTACGCCGCCCTCGGGGCCCTCAACCCGCTGGACACGCTGTGGGGGATGTCCCTCGCGATGTTCTACGTCTCGGCGCCCATCTACGTGATGGCGATGCGCGAGCACTTCGAGAGATCGGATCCCGAGCTGGAGCACTTCATGGGGAGCCTCGGGCTCGCGCCGTCCGCCGTCTTCTACTCGATCCTGGTGAGGGGATCCATCGGGTCGATAGCCAGGATATCGCTCCTCAGCATGGGCCGCGCGATCAGCGAGTTCGGGTCCCTAGTGATACTGGCTTACTCGGTGTCGCTGGCGCCGCTCTTCTACTACGTGAAGCCGGCCACGGTCCTCATCTGGTACAAGTACGACGTTTACGGGTTGAGCTCCGCGGTCGGGTACGCGTCCGCGCTGCTCCTGGTGACTTTGGCGCTGTCCATGCTGGCTTACCTGGCCAGCGGTGATCGAGGTGAGGGGGAGGGGGCTCTCGCTCGTGGGATTCAGCGCGCGCCGCGGGGACTTCGAGGTGGGCCCCCTGGACCTCGAGGTGGGCCCCGGGGAGAGGGCGCTGCTGTACGGCCCCAACGGTTCTGGCAAGACGACGCTCATGCTGGGCGTGATAGGCGCGATCGAATCGAGGGGCGGCGTCGCGGTGATGGGGAGGGACGTGTCGGGGCTCCCGACGCATGAGCGCGGGATCGCGTACGTGCCGGCGCAGCCGGTGATCCCCGGCTGGATGCGCGTGAGGGAGCTGTTGGGGCTTCTCCCGGGTTCCGCCGGCGCCGACCGCATGCTCGAGGAGTTCGGACTCAGGTGGGCCTCGGATAGACGCGCCGGAGAGCTGAGCACCGGCGAGAGGAAGGTCGTCCAGATATCGATGGCGCTGTCGAGCGCCGCGAGGGCGATACTGCTGGACGAGCCGTTCTCCAACCTCTCGGGGGAATGGGCGTCAACGCTTGACGGGCTGTTGAAGGCGGAGAGGAGGCCGCTGGTGATCAGCCATCAGGAGCGCGTGCCGGGGTTCGACATATATGTGCGCCTTCCGCTCGATCGCGAGGGGGACGCCGACCTCCGATGTCCCGCCGCGGATACGTTCTCGCGTGGGGATGAACGCCTTTCGGGCGCTGCGATGCCGCATCCGGATCCCCTGGGCAACGGGCCCGGTGGGATTCGAACCCACGGCCACCGGCTTAGAGGGCCGGCGCTCTGTCCTGGCTGAGCTACGGGCCCGGCGACCGTACCGCGAGTCCACGTTTAACTGTGATGGGAGCCAGCGATCGGGATCCGCGGCCACTGACGAGGATCCTAGATCACCTCCCTGAACGCCGACAACGATGAAGTGGGCGGCGAACGCCCATCCCGGATTAGCGCGCGCTTCGCCCGAGAACGCCGAGGGCAAGGGACCCCCTTCCCTCGCATGCGCGCAGTCGCGCCCCAGCCAACGAATGGGACGTCGGGCGAAAAGACTTTATAAAAAACGCCCGGCCGCGCCCGTTGTTGAACGAGGAGGAAGAGGAGGACCTGATCAGCAAAGTGTACAGGCTCGTCCTGAGCAGCGGGAGCGAGGGGCTCCTGCAGAGCGAGCTCTGGAAGAAGCTGGACCTCACGAGCAGGGACGGTTCGAGGATAGCCACGAAGCTGGAGAAGAGGAGGCTGATAGTGAGGAAGAGGATCCTCTACAACGGCAGGTGGACGTACAAGCTGATACCCCTAGTCATCCCCATAGACACCAGCAGCATCGAGGGGCTGCCCTGCCTCACCTGCCCCTATGAGAGCGAGTGCGAGCCGGGCGGGCAGGTCTCCCCTGAGTCCTGCCAGCTGCTGGAGAGATGGCTCCTCGAGGCCTATCGCAGGCACGTGGAGCAGGGGAAGGACCAGGCTTGAGGCCGTGGGAGGCCAGGAGGGACCTGTACTGGAGGCTCGCCAAGGAGAGGGGGTACAGCAGCAGGTCCGCCTTCAAGCTCCTCGAGATACAGAGGAAGTTCGGCATCATGAGGAGGGGGGATAAGGTCGTGGACCTCGGATGCCACCCCGGCGGATGGGTCCAGGTGGCCGCCAAGGCGGTGGGGCCGGAGGGACTGGTCGTGGGGGTTGACCTGAAGGAGACGAGGCTGGAGCCGAGGAATTCCGTGTTCGTCGGGGCGGACGTGGACGACCCGGGGCTCGTCGGGATCCTGCGCTCCTACGCACCATTCGGCTACGACGTCCTCCTGAGCGACCTGTCGCCCAACATAAGCGGCGCGTGGGAGCTCGATAGCTTCAGGCAGATCTCCCTGTCCAACCGGGCCCTGGAGCTGGCCAGGGAGCTCCTGAAGGAGGGCGGCAACTCCGTCTTCAAGGTGTTCCAGGGCGACGAGCTGGGCGACTTCCTGGGCTCGGTGAGGAGATCGTTCGAGGAGGTCCGCGTGGTGAAGCCGAGGGCGAGCAGGCCCCGGAGCAGCGAGCTCTACGTGGTGGCGCTGGGGAGGCGGCGCCTCGGCAACTAGAGAGCCGGCGGACCTCCTCCACGAACAGCTGGTGCGGGGCGTCGGTCTTGACCCCCAGCTCGTGGGCCCAGCTGCGAACAGCCCTGTAGCCCTTGGACGCGAGGGACTCGAGCAGCCTGTCCAGGCGCGGCACGCATGTGCCGAGGGAATCGGCGATCCTGTCGAGGGCGTAGTAGTAGGGCGGCAGCCCCGCGTCAGCGAGCGCGCGCCCCAGGAGCTTGGACCTGGCGGCCCACCCCATCCCGTCGGACATCGCCAGCATGCCCCTCAGCTGCTGCTCGTCGAACAGCTCCCCGAGCCAGAGGGGCCCGAGCTCCAGGAGCTCGCCGCCGCACACCGGGCACCTGTGCCCCCGCCCGGGATCCATCACCCCCCGGTAGAGGCACCTGGGGCAGTACCCCAGGTGCCCCAGGCGATCGAGCGATTCGTCGGCCGCGCGGGCGTGGCCCCTGATCTCCAGGTAGACGCGCAAGTACTGCGAGTCGACGTGCGCGAACACCGGCCGCGCGCCCCTCTCGGCGGCGGCCGCCCTTATGACGCCGTAGGCAGCGAGGGCCCTGGCCGCGACCTCCCTGGAGAAGTCGGTCGGGTGCAGCGATAGGAAGTACTTCCTCCTGCCGGAGGAGCGCGACCTGCCGGTGAGCGCTGAGAGGTCCGTGGCGGTCAGGGCGACGATGCCCCCCGGGCGCACCGTCGACACGGCGGCGTCGACGAATGGGACGGGGGATCCGAAGGGGTCCACGTCTATCGCGTCGAACCTGGGCCCGGACCTGAGGGATCCGTACATGAGCGCGTTGGCGTCCTCCGAGCTGACCGCGCACCTGTCGCCGAGGCCGTTGAGGTCGCAGTTCCTCCTGGCGATCCCGGCGGCCGTCGGGTTCGCGTCGTTGAGGTGGACGAGGATGTCGGCTCCCGACTCGTTCGCCACGCGTATCCCCCTAGCTCCGACGCCGCAGAGGGCGTCCAGGAGCCTCGCGCTGGATCCGCGGTAGCGGGCGCCGTAGAATAGGACCGCGAAGTCCCTGGTGACGGCCGCGAGGGGGTTGAAGAAGGCGGGCGACTTGGGCGGAGGCCCCCCGCCCAGGCTGGCCGCCGGCACCAGCAGGCGAGTCCTCCCCTCCACGCGCTCCACGAGGTCCAGGTCGGGATCCGGCCTCAACGTGCCCTCTTAAATAGCCCCCGTTTAAATCGATGCCAATGGCCAGGATGGTGGTCCTGACCGGCAGGCCCGGCATCGGCAAGACGACCGCGGCCGTGGCGGCGGCCAAGGCTCTCAGGGCGCTGGGGCTGGCGGTGGACGGATTCTACACCAGGGAGATCAGGGAGGGCCCCTTCCGCAGGGGATTCGAGCTCGTGGACTTCGCGACGGGCGAGCGCACGCCGCTGGCGGACGTCGCCGGCCGGGGACCGCGCGTCGGGAGGTACAGGGTGAACCTGAAGGGCCTCGAGGAGGCCGCCCCGAGGATACTGGGGCGGGCCCTCTCGAGCGCGCAGGTTGTCCTGTGCGACGAGGTGGGGCCCATGGAGCTGCTGAGCCCCTCGTTCAGGAGGGAGGCGGCGAGGATATTGGAATCGGATGTCAGGGCGATAGTCGTCGTGCACCACTCGATGAGTGACCCCCTCATGAGGTCTTTCGCCAGGCACCCGGAGGGGAGGCTCGTGGAGGTCACGGAGGATAACAGGGACTCGCTGCCGCGCGAGATAGTCCGCGAGCTCTCGGGCGCCGGCGGGGCCGGGGTGGGCCGGGATGATAGTGGCGGGGCTCGACGAGGCCGGGAGGGGGAGCCTGCTCGGGCCGCTGGCTGTCGCGGCGGTGGCGGTGAGGGCGGAGGAGCAGCGGAGGCTGCGGGAGCTGGGGGCGAGGGACTCCAAGAGGCTCACGCCGGGGGCCAGGAGGAGGGTGGCCGGCCTCTTGGAGCGCGCCGCGCGCTGGAGCGCGCTGCTGATACCCCAGTGGACGGTGGACGCCTCCACGAGGGCCGGCGGGGGGAACCTCAACCTGCTGGAGGCGGCCGCGTTCGCCAAGCTGATAGCCGAGCTGGGCCCGGACGTCGCCATAGTGGACGCGCCGGATCCGCGCCCCGCGAGGTTCGGCGCCCTCATCTCATCGATGCTGGAGGGCATGGGGCGCAGCCCGAGGGTCGTGGCGCGCCACCGGGCGGACGCCACCTACCCGGTGGTGGGCGCCGCCAGCGTGATAGCGAAGGTCGTCAGGGACGAGGGGCTCGCGGAGTGGGCGGGGCGCTACGGCTATGTGGGATCGGGCTACCCGCACGACGCCAGGACCCTGGAGTTCGTGGAGAACTGGAGGAGGGCCTGGGGAGATTACCCATATATCGCGCGCGGGACGTGGTCGACCCTGAGGAGGCGCGGGCTTGAGTAGGGAGGAGCGCGCTGTCCGGGCGACGATGCACGTCCTCAGGTCCAGGTCGAGGTATCTGGGGCTGCTGATATTCCTGGTGGCGCTCATAGCGCTGAAGGTCGCCATCGCGGGGCCGCACTCCCTCTCCGGGGGCCTGAGCACGATGGAGGTCGCGACGTCGACCGTCCAGCTCTTCGCCATAATGGATCCGATATCCGCGCTGCCGCTCTACCTGTACTTCGAGGAGGAGCTCGGCGAGGCCGACAGGGGCAGGCTCTGGACCACCGTCGTGGCCACGATGGTGACGCTGCTCTTCTTCTTCGCGCTGGCCGGCAACCTGCTGCTCCGGATCTTCGGCGTCAGCATCTACAGCTTCATGCTCGGCGGCGGCGTCCTGCTGATGATCCTCGCCGTCGACATAATGGGCGAGGGGTCCAGGTCGCTCTCGCTGGATCCGCGGGAGGCGGCCGTGGTCCCGCTGGCCTCGCCGCTCCTCGTGGGACCCGGCACCGCGACCGCCCTCATAATAATGTCTGAGACTATGAGCGTCCCGAACCTCCTGCTGACGATAGCCGTCGTGGCGACCGCCAACGCGCTGATCCTCAGGTTCTCCAAGTCCATATCTAGGGTGCTGGGGAGGAACGGCATCAGGGCCCTCAGCAGGCTCCTGAGCATAATAATAGCGGGGTTCGCCGCCCAGCTGATATATCAGGGGCTCGTGGGGTGGGGGCTCCTGAGGCCCCTATGAGCCGGAGGTCCGGCCGGCCGACCAGGCGGAGCCCAGGACCTCCGGGCACGAGCTCAGGCGGACCAGCTTCACGTAGAGGAAGCCGGGCTCGGCGGGGCTCCGCGCGAACTCGACGCGCCCCATGCGGCTCGGGTCGACCCTGAGGAAGCCGGCCTGCGGCTCCCCCTGCGCCACGTGGAGGAACAGCGTGGGCCCCCTGTCGTCCGTCGCCCTGATGAAGCTCCCCAGCGCGCCGCCGTTGCACGGCACGTAGTACACCGCCCCCGGCGACTCGTCGAGCGCCAGGCGGTAGAGGCTCATCTTCACCACGCTCTGAAGGTCCTCGGCCTCGATGGGCAGCAGCTGCTTCCCCTTCCTCCTCCTGCCGCCCGCCGCCAGCGGGAAGGACTTGAACCTGATCACCGGCGAGCAGACGGTGGGCAGGGGCGCGGCGTCGTTTGAGTAGTAGGCCAGCTCCCTGCCGTCGTCGAAGCGATAGCACAGGTACTCGCCCACGCCCGGCTCCCTGCGGTGCAGGAAGAGCAGCGAACCGTCGAGCTCCTCGCCTATGACGCCTACCATGTAGCCATCGCCGTCCCTCACGGCCAGCACGGGCTTGGGCACCTTCTCGAGGGCGCAGGCCAGCCTGGCCACGTCCTCTATGGAGCGCAGCTCGATCGGCACCAGCGCGAACTCCGACACGCGCTCCTTTGGGGCCTCTCCGAAATTAAGCGTTTATCCCCCGGGCGTTCAGCAGCCCGCGTGATAGTGGTGGGGTGCTGCGGGAGGGCGGGGATGGGCCTCCGGAGCTATGCCGCCTCCTTCAGGGCGATGGAGGTCCAGGAGACGTTCTACAGGATCGTGGGCGAGGGGACCCTGAGGAGGTTGAGGGACGCCGTCGGCGAGGGGTTCCACTTCACGCTCAAGGCTTTCCAGGGGGTCTCCCACCCCCACACGAGCCCCACCTGGAGGAGGGCGGGCGCCTCCCTGAGGGGGAGGCCCGAGAACTACGGCCTGCTGAGGGACACGGAGGAGGTCGAGTGGTCGTGGAGGGCGACCGAGGCCATGGCGGGAGCGCTGGGCGCTGAGTACATAGTCGTGCAGATGCCCGCCTCCTTCGAGCCCAGCGAGGGGAACCTGCGCAGGATAGCGGATTTCTTCGCCTCGAGGCGCGCCGGCGTGCCCGTGGGCCTGGAGGTCAGGGGAGGGGGCTGGGCGGAGAGGTCGGGGGAGCTGGCGGACGCCCTCGCGGAGGCCGGGGTGACGCACGTGACGGACCCGCTCGCGTGGCCCCCCGTCCACGTGGAGGGCGCCGCCTACTTCAGGCTCCACGGCAGGCTGCCCCGCTACGATTACCAGTACAGGACCGAGGAGCTCCTCAGGATCGCGGAGGAGGCCAGGAGGCGCGGATCCGCGTACGTGATGTTCAACAACATGGCGATGGCGGAGGACGCGAGGAGGCTCGAGCTCATCCTCGAGGGACGGGCGGCGCCCCTCCCCGGGCCGGAGGAGCGCGCCAGGGAGCTCGCCAGGTCCGTGCGCCTCCCCGCCGATCCCGGGGAGATAGCCAGGAGGCGCGGGTATCTCAGGGTGGGCCTGGAGGGCGAGCCCACGGTCGCGGAGCTCCTGGGGGACAGGAGGGAGCCGCTGAGGGACGAGAGGGAACTGGCGGAGGCGCTCAGCCGCCGAAGCGGCGGGACCTCCCCTGGTAAGTCCTTATGGCCCTCAGGAGGTCTATGCGGCGGAACTCCGGCCAGTAGACGTCCAGTATCACGAACTCGCTGTAGGCGCTCTGCCACAGCAGGAACCCGCTGAGCCTGGTCTCGCCGGACGTCCTTATTATCAGGTCGGGATCCGGGAGCCCGCCCGTGTACATGAGCGAGGACATCAGCTCCTCGTCTATGTCCTCGGGCCTCAGTGCCCCCGAGGCCACCATCTCCGCCGCGCGCCTGGCCGCCCGGACTATCTCGTCCCTGCCGCTGTACGCGATCGCCAGGTTCAGGAAGAATGAGTCGTACCCCTCGGTCGCGCGCTCGGCCTCCTCCAGCGCGCCGCGGACTTCCGGGGGGAGCCTGGAGCGATCCCCTATCAGCCTGACGCGGACCCTCCTGCCGTGCACGAGCGGATCCGCGGCCAGCCTGAGCGCGCGCTCCCTGATCAGCTCCAGTATCCTGTCGACCTCCTCCCTGGGCCGCCTCTCCATGTTCTCTATCGACAGCGCGTAGACGGTCGTGGTGCGCACCCCCAGGTCCAATATCCAGCGCAGCGCCTCCTCAAGCCTGTCGGCGCCGTAGCGGTGCCCGAGCCACCTGGGGAGGCCCCGCTCCTCGGCCCACCTGCGGTTGCCGTCCAGCACTATCCCGACGTGCGCTGGGATGGGCCCGCTCAGCACCTGCCTCTCCAGCAGCCACTCGTAGAGCCTGTAGCCCCCGATCGCGCGGATCAGGAGCCTGGCGATCCTGTAGAGGGAGCTGCCGCTAGTCCCGCCCACCGGCATCCCTCCCCCCGCGCGACCTGAGCATCTTGTAGATGAAGTACGTCAGCGCCGTGAGCGTCGCCAGGCTCAGGAACAGGGCCAGGAGGACCAGCGACACCGGCCTGTAGGGGTTCTCGATGAAGAGCGCCAGCTCCATCAGCGGATAATACAGCAGGGCGGCCGTCGCGAACGCGCTGAGGCTCCTCAGGGCCTTGTAGCTCCTCCTGAGGGCGTAATAGGCGGTCATGACCAGCGGGTACAGCAGGAAGGCCACCAGGAGGTACGGGAGCAGGGTCGCCGCGGCGGCGCCGATCAGGTACTGGGCGGCGCTGACGCCGGGCGGGCGCCCGTAGATGTTCGCGGACTGGACCACGTGGGACGCCTCTATGGCGCCCGCGGCCACGAGTATCGCGGAGGCCGCGAACGTGAATGCGCTCAGGTTGAAGAGCGGGGAGCGCCTGGCGCGGGCCAGCGCCTCATCCAGCCCGAAGCCCTTGTACACCATCGCGATGCCCAGGACGATCGCTATGGCGTAGCCGGCGTACACCTCGAGGTGGTACAGGGCCAGCGCCCCGAGCAGGAGGAGGAGCAGCCCCGGGATCCCCAGGACGTACCTGGAGTACCTGACGTCGCTGAGCGCCATCCTCAGGTACCTGGCCAGGACCTCGTAGCTCTCCTCTATGGATCCGCTGTGCCTGATCACCACCCTCTGGACGCTGAGTATCGGCGCGAGCTGCTGGATTATCGGCAGCACCGCCTCATCGTCGACGCCGTCCGACACGAACACCACGCCGGAGGGCCTGACCTCGGAGATCACGCGCTCGGCCTGGGCCCTTATCCTCCTGTCCGCATCGATGGTGCTGCCGCGGCTGCCCGAGAGCACGGCCACCTCGGCGTCGTATCCCCTGGACCTCAGATCGTCCGCGACGCGGACCGCCGCGAAGATGCCGTTGGCATCGGCCTCCTCCGGGTCGGCCAGCGCGAGCCTGACGGCGGCGTCCAGGCAGGGCTCGCGCCCGATCAGGGGGGTCGAGACGGACGCCTTCGACCCCAGGTCGTCGTCCCTGTCCACGTTCAGCACGAGGATCCTCCCGCCGGCGCCGCCCTCCATCGCAGGCCCGGGGAACAATGGGGCGCCGGCCAATTAAACTAAGCGTCGGATGCCGCCCGCCGACGGGGAGGCGCGCCCTCGCTCGGGCGTGTAGAGCGCCTGGAGGTCCTCCCAGGACAGGGACTCGTTGCGCTCGAGCTTCCTCATCGCCTCCTCCCTCCTCTGGCTGAGGAGGCGGCGCTCCTCGGCATCCCGGCGCGCCCTCTCCTCCTCCCGGCGCCTGAGCCTGCTGGCGTTCACCTTGGCCTCCACCTGCAGGAGCCTGTCCCTGAGCTCCCTGAGGTCCTCGCTGGCCCCGGAGATCTCCTGTACGAGCTGCCTCTTCGCCATCAGGAGGGATTTGACCCTCTCCCTGGACTGGTTCAGCTCCTCCCTCACGGCGTCGAGCTCCATGCTGATCTCCTCGTACCTCTCCTCGAGCTCGCGTATGCGCTTGCCGACGGCGTCCAGCTCGGACCTCAAGCCGTACGCCCTCCTCAGGACCTGGAGCTCCCTGGTGAGCTTGCCCAGGCTCTCGACTATCCTCCTCTCGTCCACCTCGCCCTTGGGCTTCGTCTGGAGCTCCCACTCGAGGCGCTCTATCTCCCTCTCCAGGCTCTCGGCCGACCTCGACCCCGAGCCGGCGGACAGCCCCCTCGACATCTTGCGGAGGTCCGACGCCCTGCCGCGGAGGTCCCGGAGCTCCTCGACGATGGATCCGCGGAGCTCCCGGAGCTCCTCGTAGCGACCCCTCAGCTTGCCGAGCTCCGCGCTCTCCTCGTCCAGCTTCGACTTTATCCTGCCCAGCTCCTCCCTCAGGGATCTGATCCTCTGGAGGGCCTCCTCCACCTGCCTTCTGAGGGCCGACCTCTCCTCCAGGAGGCGCCTGAGGTCCTGATCGCGATCGCCGCTGGCCTCCGAGCTCAACGATCACCGCCTCCAGCTTCTTCCCGACCTCCCAGGTTTTATACTTACCACCCAAATCGGGCGTCGCTATCCCCCTCCTCAGCGCCTCCACGACCGCGGACTCGATCAGCCCGGAGGCTTGCGCCAGCCTGCGATCGCCCTTCGACCTCGACAGCCAGTCGAGCATCATGGAGGCCGAGAGGACCGTGGCGTAGGGGTTCGCGAGGCCCCTCCCGGCTATGTCGGGGGCCGATCCGTGGACCGGCTCGAAGAGCGCCATGGAGTCGCCTATGTTGGCTGAGGGCGCCATCCCGAGCCCCCCGACCACCTGCGCGGCCTCGTCCGACAGGATATCGCCGTATACGTTCATGGTGAGCAGGACGTCGAACGAGAGCGGGTCCCTCACTATCGCCATGGCCGCGGCGTCGACGTACATCTCCCTGTACGAGACGCCGGGGTGGGACGAGGCCACCTCCCTCGCGACGCGGCTGAAGAGGCCGTCGGTCTTCTGCATGACGTTGGATTTGTGGACTATCGTCACGTGCCTCCTGCGCCTCTCGGCCTCCCTGAACGCGTACTCCGCTATCCTCCTGGAGGCGCGCTCGGTGACCACCTTGAGCGCGACTGCGGCGCCGGGCAGCTCGAACTCGTACCCCTTGTAGAGGTCCTCGGTGTTCTCCCTCACTATGAGCATGTCGACGCCGTCGACGAGGGGGCGGACGCCGGGGTAGACCTTGGCGGGGCGCAGGTTCGCGTAGAGGTCGAACATCTGCCTCAGGCGCACTATGACGTCCTTCGCGGTCTCCCCGACCGGGCCCTTGAGGGCGGCGTCTGACGACCTTATGCCCTCAACGGTCTCGTCCGGCAGGGCCTGGCCGACCTCGGCCAGGGCGGAATCGCCGGCGGCGAGCTCGCGGAACTCCACCGAGAAGCCGTAGACGTCCGCAGCGCGCTCGACCGCGGACAGCGCCACCGGCACTACCTCGGGGCCTATCCCGTCCCCCTTCATCACCGCTATCCTGTACGCGCACATCCCTGGCCGACCTCTTCCAGAGGATCTTATTTATTCCGTCCACCATCGCGTCGACGCTCGCCATCACTATGTCGGGCCCCACGGACCTCGCGGACGACACGTTGCCGGCGTCGTCCTCCAGCCTGACCACGACCTCGCCCAGCGCGTCGGAGCCGCCGGTTATCGCCTCCAGCCTGTACTCGACGAGGCGCACCTCGGCCACCTCCCTCACGACCGACTGCAGCGCGCGGAGCGCCGCGTCCACGGGGCCGACGCCCGTGCTCGACGCGTCGACGTCGCGGCCCCCCAGCCTGACCCTGACGGACGCCGTGGGGCTGATGCCCATGCCGGTGACCACCACGAGCCCCCTCAGGGAGAGGGTCGCGGCCTCCGCCGGCAGCCTGCCCACCACGCTCCTCGCTATTGCCAGGAGGTCCGCATCGGTGACCTTCTTGCCCAGGTCGCCCAGGCGCTTCACCTCCGCGACTATCTGGCGCAGCTGATCGTCGCTGACCTCTATCCCGTACTCCCTCAGCATCGCCTCTATGCCGTGGCTCCCCGCGTGCTTCCCCGCCACGATGAACCTCCTCCTGCCCACCGTCTCGGGGCTTATCGGCTCGTACGTCGACGGCATCTCCAGGACCCCGTGGACGTGTATGCCCGACTCGTGGCCGAACGCGTTCTCCCCCACTATCGCCTTGTTGGGCGGTGGATATATCCCGGTGAGCCTCGCCACGAGGCGCGAGGTCTCGTATATCAGCTCCGGCCTTATGCCGAGCTTCCTCCCGTAGAGGAACTTCAGGGCCAGCGCCACCTCCTCGAGCGCCGCGTTCCCGGCCCTCTCGCCTATCCCGTTGATCGTCGCGTGGAACTGGCCGGCGCCCGCGAGCACGCCGGCGACGCTGTTGGCGACCGCGAGGCCGAAGTCGTCGTGGCAGTGCACGCTAACGAGCTTGCCCGGGGCCGCCTGCGCGGCGAGCCTGACGAGCTCGGCCATCCTCTCGGGGGTGGCCACGCCCACCGTGTCGGGCACGTCTATCACGTCGGCGCCGGCGCGCGAGACCGCCGAGAAGACCTCGCGCAGGAATGCTGGGTCGCTCCTGGTCGCGTCCTCGGCCGAGAACTCCACCTCGACGCCGTGGGACTTGGCGTACTCGACCGCTGACACGGCGCTCTCCAGCGCCTTCTCCCTGCTCATCTTCAGCTTGTACTGCAGGTGAAGGTCGGAGGTCGCTATGAAGACGTGGACCCTGTCGACGCCCGCGTCGAGCGCCCGGTCAACGTCGCCCCTGACGGACCTCGCCAGCGCGGCGACCCTGGACCTGAGCCCGAGCGACGCGACCCTCCTGACGCCCTCGAAGTCCCCCTCGCTGGAGGAGGGGAATCCCGCCTCTATCACGTCGACGCCCAGCTCGTCCAGCTGGCGGGCTATCTCGACCTTCTTGTCTGGCGTGAGCGCCACGCCGGGCGTCTGCTCCCCGTCCCTGAGGGTGGTGTCGAACACGTACACCCTGTCCCCGACCGTCAGCGGTGCCAGGCCCTCCCTCAAGGGGTCAGCATCACCCTGTGCCCCATCGCATCCTCATGAGGCGCCTCAGGCGGGCGCCGACCTCCTCTATCTGGTGGGCCCTCACCGCGTCGACCAGGCGCCGCATCTCGGCGAGGCTCCCCTCCACGTCGCCGCCGGCCCACTCCCTGGCGAACTCTCCCGAGCGCACCTCGTCGAGCACCCTCCTCATCGTCTCCTTGACGCGCTCGTCGATCACGCGGGGGCCGCGGGTCAGCCCGCCGTAACGGGCGGTCTCGGAGACCGACTCGAGCATGTGGGTCAGCCCGCCCGACTGTATGAGGTCCACTATGAGCTTCAGCTCGTTGAGCACCTCGAAGTAGGCGACCTCGGGCTGGTAGCCGGCCTCCACGAGCGTCTCGAAGCCCCGGAGTATCAGGTACGTCACGCCGCCGACGAGCACCGCCTGCTCCCCGAACAGGTCGGTCTCCACCTCCTCCCTGAACGTGGTCTCCAGGACCCCGGCGCGCGTGGAGCCTATGGCCTTGGCGTAGGCCAGGGCCAGCTCCCTCGCCCCCCCGGAGCGGTCCTGCGCGACCGCGACCAGCGAGGGGACCCCCCTCCCCGCGACGTACTCCTCCCTGACGCGGGGGCCCGGGCTCTTGGGGGCCACCATGAAGACGTCGGCCCACTCGGGCGGCCTGATGAGGCCGTAGTGTATGTTGAACGCGTGCGCGAACCCCAGCGACGCCCCGCGCCTCAGGTTGGGCGCTATCGCGCTCGCGTAGACGGAGGGCTGCTGCAGGTCCGGTATCAGTATCTGGACCACGTCGGCCCACCTGACCGCGTCCTCTATGGTTAGGGGCTCGAAGCCGTCGCGGGAGGCCACCTCCCACGAGCGCCCGCCGCGCCTGAGGCCCACGCGCACGTCGACGCCGCTGTCCCTCAGGTTGAGGGCCTGGGCCCTCCCCTGGCTCCCGTAGCCGATGATCGCCACCCTCCTGGAGAGTATGGGCTCCAGCGACACCTCGTCATCGTAGTAGATCCTCGGCCCGCCGCGGGGAACCGCGCTCATGAATCGCTCGCCTCCAGCGCCACCGTCCCCGTGCGGGTGACCTCCTCAAGTACTTTGCTGCGGCCGAGGACCTCCACGAGCGAGGAGATGTACTCGGGGGATCCCACGGCGTAGGCTATCGTCGAGCCGCCCGACTCGCGGATGACCGCGAGCTCGCCATCGCCGCCCACGGAGCGGGCCAGCTCCAGCCCGCCGGGCCCGAGCCTGAGGAGCGCCAGCTCCCTGCGCACGGTTCTCCCGGGATCCAGGCGCCTCACCTCTATCACGTCGATCGTGCGGCTGAGGACCCTCGCGAAGTCCTCGGCCATCTGCTCGTCGCCGCGCATTGTTATTATCATCTTGGAGGTGTCCGGGCGCTCCGTCACCCCCACGGCCACGCTCTCTATGTTGAAGTTCCTCCTGCGGAACTGGGAGGCCACCCTGAAGAGCACCCCGGGCTTGTTCTCGACGACCAGCGAGTATATTATCTCCCCGGCCGCGCCCCCGCTCATTCGCGACCATCCCCCAGCATGACCTCGCTCAGCGTGCTCCCCGGCCCGACGAACGGGAAGACGTCCTCCTCCGGGTGTATGGGGACGTCTATGACTGTCGTCACTTCGGTGCGCATGGCCCTCGCCAGGGCGGAGCGGAACTCGTCGAGCGAGTACACCCTCACGCCCTCGGCTCCGAATGACTCTGCCAGCCTGACGAAGTCGGGATTGGCCCCGAACAGCGTCGCCGCGTACCTCCTGTTGTAGAACAGCCTCTGCCACTGGGCCACCATGCCCAGGGACGAGTTGTTGAGTATGACCGCGATGACGGGCAACTTCTCGTCGATGCTGGTGGCCAGCGAGTTCATCGTCATCATGAAGCTCCCGTCGCCAGCTATGTCGACGACCGGGACGTCCGGCCTCGCCGCCTTCGCGCCTATGGCGGCCGGGAAGCCGAAGCCCATGGTGCCCAGTCCGCCGCTCGTTATGAACGTGCGGGGCCTCAGGGCCCTGAAGTAGAGCGCCGCCCACATCTGGTTCTGGCCGACCTCGGTCGCCACTATCGCGCCGGGGGGCAGGACCTCGCGCATCGCCTTGAGCAGGTAGGGCGGCGAGAACTCGGACTTCGTCCCGAGTATCCTGTCGCGCCACTCCGACGAGACCTCGTTCACCCTCCTCCGCCAGGCGCCCCAGTTCCCGGTCCTGGCGCGCTCGCGGAACATCTCCAGGAGCAGCTTCAGGCTCGACCTCAGATCGCCGATCACGGCGTGGCTGGCGCGCACGTTCTTGCTCACCTCCGTGGGATCCACGTCGAAGTGCACTATCCTCGCGTCGGGCGCGAACCCCCTGACCTCCATCGTCGTCCTGTCCGAGAACCTGACCCCGATCGCTAGTATCAGGTCGGCCTCGTTCACCAGCTTGTTTGCCTGGACGGTCCCGTGCATGCCGACCAGGCCAAGCGCCAGCGGATGATCCTCGGGGATGGCGCCCTTCCCCATCAGCGTGCTGGCCACGGGTATCAGCGCGGACTCCGCGAGCTGCAGCAGGTAGTCGTGCGCGCCGGACTTTATGACGCCGCCGCCCGCGAGTATGATGGGCCTCTCGGACTCCAGGAGCATGTCGAGCGCCCTCGCGACCGCGGCGGGATCGGGGGGCACGCGCGGCCTGTAGCCCCTGATCTCCACGGCGTCCGGGAACGCCATCTCCGCCTCCCCGGTCTGCACGTCCTTCGGCAGGTCTATGTGCACGGGGCCAGTGCGGCCCGTCGAGGCCAGGAAGAAGGCGGCCCTGACCGTCCACGGTATCTCCTCGGGCCTCTGGGGCTGGAAAGAGTACTTGGTCACGTGCGTGTATATGCCGACCGCGTCTATCTCCTGGAAAGCGTCCCTGCCCATCATGTGCGTGGGAACCTGCCCCGTGATCGCCACCAGCGGGGTGGAGTCCAGGTAGGCCGTGGCGACCCCCGTGAGCAGGTTGGTGGCGCCCGGGCCCGACGTCGCCATGCAGACTCCGACCCTCCCGGACGCCCTGGCGTACCCATCGGCCATGTGCGCCGCGGACTGTTCGTGCCTCGCCAGCACGTGCCTCAGGCCGCTGTTCAGCAGCTCATCGTACACCGGCATTATGGCGCCGCCGGGTATTCCGAAGACGACGTCCACGCCCTCCCTCTCCAGGGCCTTTATGAGGGCGCGGGAACCTGACATGTAGTTCACGCCACATCACCTCCCGGAGACCTCCCCGAAGTGGAGGAGGTCCTCAGGCGACGATGAGGAGCACGATGAGCGCTGCCCCGAGAAGGAATGAGGCGCCCTCGTGCCCTGACATCGCCGACCGGCGGTCTTCGCGCCGCGCATTAGATAAAGTTTGCTCCAGATGTTCCGCGGCGGCTTCGGCCGGGCACGTGATGGCCCCGAACCTCCTCGCGACGAGCGCCGCGCGCATCCGCGCCGCCGGCTCGGCGGGCGCCCCGCCGCTGCGGTTGCGGCCCGGCCCTCCCACCGAGGCCGTGGGGCGCTGCGCGCCAGGTTAGCCTTTAAACGGGGGCCGTGGTATGGAGGCGGCATGGTCAGGTGCTTCGTGGCCGTCGACGTGAGGCTTCAGGGCGATGGGCTGGAGGCCTACAGGAGGGTGACGAGGAGCCTCGAGTCGGTCCTGAGGATAAAGCCCGTCGAGGAGGGGAACCTGCACCTGACGCTCAGGTTCATCGGGGAGGTGGAGGAGGAGCGCGTGGCGAGGATCAGGGATGCCCTGAGGGCGGTCAGGCACCCCCCGTTCGACATCTCGCTGAGGGGGCTCGGGGCCTTCCCGTCGCCGAGCAACCCGCGCGTGATCTGGATAGGGGTTGAGGAGGGCTCGAGGGAGCTGAGGGAGCTGAGGGACGGCATCGAGTCGGCGCTCAGGGGGATAGTCCCGGAGGACGAGGAGGGCTTCACGGCCCACCTGACCATAGCCAGGGTCAAGGGCGGGGGGCGCGGCGGGGCCGGGCTCGGAATACTGAAGGAGCACGGGGACGCCGACTTCGGGACCATGAGGGTCTCCGACTTCAGGCTCAAGAGGAGCGTGCTCACGAGGACCGGGCCCATATACACAGACATAGAGGTGTACCGGCTGATTGAGCCCGAGGGCGGAGGAGGTAATCCGGAGGGTAAAGGACAGGCTCAGGCCCTCTCCCGAGGAGAGGCGCGCGGCAGATGACGCCGCGTCCAAGATCCTGGGCGCGGCATCCAGGGCCCTGCGCGAGCTCGGAATCGACGGGGAGGCGAGGCTCGGCGGCTCCTACGCGCACGGCACCTGGCTGGCCGGCCACGCGGACGTGGACCTCTTCCTGCTCCTGGCGCCAGGCGCGGACCTCGAGGCCGAGGGCCTCAGGGCCGCGGCGAGGGTCCTGGAGCTGGCGGGCGCCTCGCGCGTGGAGAGGAGGTACGCCGAGCACCCGTACCTGAGCGGGGAGCTGGGGGGCGTGAGGGTCGAGGTGGTCCCCTGCTATCGCGTGCGGCGCGGCGAGTGGAGGAGCGCCGCCGATAGATCGCCCTACCACACGGAGTACCTGCTGAGCAGGCTCACGGACGACCTGAGGGACGAGGTGAGGGCCGCCAAGGCGTTCATGATCGCGCAGGGCGTCTACGGCGCCGAGATAAAGGTGCGCGGCTTCAGCGGGTACCTGGTGGAGGTGCTCACCCTGAAGTATGGGAGCCTCCTGGGGCTCATGAGGGCCGCCACCGCGTGGAGGCCCGGCGAGGTGATATGGGTGGAGCCCCCCCAGGGCGAGGCCCCCCCGCGCGGCGCGTCAACAATAGTCGTGCCCGATCCGGTGGATCCCAGGAGGAACCTGGGGGCCGCGCTCTCCCCCTGGAGCCTCGGGAGGTTCGTTCTGGCATCGGAGATGTTCCTGGAGGACCCGAGGGAGGAGATGTTCGAGTCCCCCGCCGAGCCGGGGTCCCCCCTGTCCCTCGAGGAGGTCGCGTCGGGCGCCCTCTCGATAGTGATCGAGAGGCCGGAGGGGCCGGAGGACGTCCTGTGGGGCGAGATATGGAGGACCATGAGGGGGTTCGCGGGCTACCTGAGGTCCAGGGGGTTCGCGGTCCTGGCCAGCTCCGCGGGGGAGGACGACAGGACCATAGCAATCTCGTTCCTCCTGGAGTCGCTCGAGTGCTGCCGCTGGAGGCTCAGGAGGGGGCCGCACGTGCTGATGGCCGATGCGAGGAGGAGCTTCCTGGAGGGCGCGGGGACGAGGGGCCCCATCTGGACCGGGGACGATGGGCACCTGTACTCGGTGGCCGTCGCCGGCGCGAGGAGGGCCTCCGAGGAGGTGCGCAGGGCGCTCGCGGACCCCGTCAGGGTGGCCGGGGCATCCCGGGGGCTGGAGGGCCCCCTACGCTCCGCGAGGGTCCTGGAGGGGGAGGAGGTGCTGCGCGCTGGGGAGTCCGTTCGCAGGAGCATCTCGGCGCTCGCGTCCGGGCGCCCTCTGGCTTAGGCCCAGGAGGCTGGCCGAGGAGGCCCCGGCGCTGCTGGCGTATCCGACGGGCGATGCCGGCGCCGCCGAGGAGGCGGCCGAGGAGCTGGAGTCCGCGGGCGTCGACGAGGTGGCCATATGGGGGAAGCCCCTGCCCGGCGGCCTGAGCGCGCTGGGCAAGGGCAAGTCGTCGGTGGTCCTCCTCTGCGAGGTGGGCGGGGTGGAGGCGGCCGCGAAGGTCAGGAGGGTCGATGCGCCCGTGCCGGACCTGAGGATGGAGGCCGCGATGCTCCGCGCCGCCAACTCCGTGGGGGTGGGCCCGAGGATCCTGGGCTGGGGGCGCACGGTCATCGTGATGGAGCTCGTGGAGGGCGTCCCGCTCGAGGAGCTGCTGCGGGCGAGGGGCCTCCGGGGCGCGGCCGACGCGGCCGCCTCCGCGCTCGATGGGGCGCGCGCGCTGGACGCCGCCGGAATAGATCACGGGGAGCTCCATCGCCCGGGCCACCACGTGACCGTGAGGGGGCGGGAGGCGGTGATACTGGACTTCGGGTCCGCCAGCGCCTCGAGGAGGCCGTCGAACGTCACGTCGCTGGCGAGCGCGATAGCGCGCGCCGCCGGGTCCATATGGGATCCCGAGCTGAGGAGGGCCCTCAGGTCGTACAAGGAGAGCCTGGCCAGGGGGGAATCGGGCGAGGCCGAGTACCGGGAGGTGCTCAGGGCCCTGGGATTGGGGCGAGCCGCGCGGCAGATATCATTATAGGGGGCCGGCCCCCTCCCGACAACGTGATCTCCAACAGGCAGGCCCGCAGGCTCATGGAGAGGATGGGCCTCAACCTGGAGCCCGTCGAGGGGGTGGTCGAGGTCGCCATCAGGATGAGCGATGGGAGGACCCTGCGCCTGACCGATCCCACGGTGTACCGCCTGAGGACCAAGGAGGGAGGGCTCGCGGTCTACAACGTGATGGGCAGGGAGGAGGTCGAGGAGGCGGAGGAGATCTCGCTGTCGGAGGAGGACGTGAAGCTGGTCATGGAGCAGACGGGCGCCACGCGCGAGCGCGCGATACAGGCCCTGATGGAGTCCGGCGGCGACCTCGCCGCCGCCATACTCAGGATCCAGCAGTCGCCTCAGGACAGCGCGTCAGCGTAGAGGTGGGACAGGGAAGTGGAGCCGCACCTGGAGCACGAGGTGGAGCCCGGCGGGTTCAGCGCGCCGCACGCCCTGCAGACGCTGAACGTGGGCAGGATCGATGCCCCGCCGGGGGGGAGGTCGCGGACCTCGTGCGACTGCACGACGACGGCGTAGGCCGTGGGCGGCGACTGGAGGGGCGAGCCGTCCCCCCGCACGTAGTGCCCGCTCGTGTAGCCCTCCAGCGCCCATCCGGGGGAGCGCGGCAGCTCGCTCGGCGGTATGCGGTCCGCGTCCAGGCGGCGCATCCTCTGCGCGGACCTGTGATCGTAAGCTATGGCGGCGCGGGCGCCCGCGCTCTCGACCAGCCTGCTCATCCCCAGCCCCAGCCTCAGCGCGGGCGGGGACTCCGCGTATCCCACCAGGTTCACGAACCCCAGGACCTCCGCGCCCGCCAGCTGCGGATGCCCGTTTGAGATCCTGGAGAGCTGCCTCAGCCTGAGCTCGAGGGCCGATGCGGCCTTCTCCGCCGCCTGCAGGAGCCTGGCGCTGAAGTAGGATTCGTCGCCCTGCGTCTCGTAGGTCAGCCTCGGCAGGTTGATGGAGGCCCCCACGACCGACACCATCGGCAGCTCGGGATCCACCGGCATCCCCATGAACGACCTGAGGTCGGGGGCCGATGCCCCGCCTTCGATGGCCGAGGCCGCGAGGCCGCGGGACGCCAGCTCTAGCGCGGCTGCGCTCGAGCCCCTGAAGGCCAGGGTGAACGCCACGCGGGATCCGCCCTCGCCCCTCATCCCCTCCGCGGCGCCCAGGAGGCCCTCGTCCATCAGGACCGCGTTGAGGAGGACGGGCCACCCGTAAGATCTGAGGGCGGCCTCCGCGCTCAGGAGGAGCGAGCGGAGCGCCGATGGTTCCTGCCCCCCGGGGACCACTATCGATAGCTCGACCCTCGTGGAGAGGGCCAGCGAGAGCAGGCGCTCGAGGGACCCACCGAGCGACTTCAGGGGTACCGAGACGTGGTCCGGCGCCAGCGACGTTGTGCCTACCTCCCTCAGATTGAGCTCGCCATCGAGGTGGGCGTCCACGACGTCCTTGGGGTAGAGTGAGAAGAGCTCGCGTTCGCGGAGCGCGCGCTGGCCGGCCATGCGCAGCGCGTTCTGCAGGCCGCCCCCGGCGGAGATCGCCGACTCCAAGTCCCAGGCGGAGATCCCCAGCTTGGCGAACCTGTAGCGCTCCTCCTCCCTGCCGTTCACCAGCAGCAGGTAGGACGCCATCTCCCTGACCAGGGACGTCGTTAGGTAGAGGCCCTCGTGGCTCATGACGAAGTGCTCCACCTCCGACGCCAGCTTCTGGGCGGCATCCTTCGACATGCCGGCCTCCTTGATGAGGCTCTGCACCAGCTTGTTGGCGCTGAACGGCTCCATCGTCTCCCTCGTCGTCCTTATCATCACCTGCTCCACGTGGAGGAGCGCCCTCTCATCTATCTCCCTGGCGGCGTTGAGCACCAGGCGCCCGAGGGGGGTTATCCTGTACCGCTTGTCCGTCCTGCTGTGCTGTATGAGCCCCTGCCTGAGCAGCTTCCTCAGGTGATAGGCGAACTTGCCGGACTCCTTCTTGGCCCGGAAGCCTGTGCTGGCCTTCAGCTCGGAGTAGCTCATCGAGTCGGCAGAGTTCAGCTGCCTCAGTATCTCCAGCCTGCTCGGCGAGGAGACCACGGAGAATATGCCGATGGCGCGGCTGAACTGCTCCTGAGACAACCCGCGGCGAAGAGGCGTCCCTTCAATTAAATTTTATTGAGTATAGTTTAAATATAATTGACAAGAGGGTCCGGGGCCGGCGGCCGCGAGAGGCCGCGGCCACGATCCGCCTCCCGCGCCAGCGCTGGGCGCATCTCCCCGCCGCGACAGCCCGGCGCGGGCGATGCCACGGGGTGGCCGCTGGGGAGATCCGTCATGCCGGGACGGAACAGCCTAAATGTGGGATCGCGGATCGCGGGGCGATGGCCAAGCAGTTGCTGATAGTGGGCGTGACCGGCATGCCCGGCGCGGGGAAGACGACCGCGGCGAGGCACGTCGCGAGCATCGACGGCGGCTACGAGGTGCTCTCCATGGGGGACGTCATCAGGGAGGAGGTCAGGCGCAGGGGCATGCCCCCGGGACTGGAGAGCCAGCTGAGGGTCATGGAGCTCGTCAGGAGGGAGCACGGCCCGGCCGCCCTGGCGGCGCTGCTGGAGCCCAGGATCAGGTCCGCGGGGGCCGGGACCCGCGCGGTGATACTCGACGGCGTGAGGTCGCCGGAGGAGGTGGAGCGCCTCCGCGGCATGGGACGCGTGAGGGTGCTGGCGATCCACGCCTCGCCCCAGAGGCGCTTCGAGTATCTGAGGAGGAGGGGGAGGCAGGACGACCCCCGCACGTGGGAGGAGTTCGTCGCGCGCGACCGCGCCGAGCTGGCGCTGGGGATAGGCAACGTCATAGCGCTCGCCGACGGAATGATAGTGAACGAGGGGATATCGGTGGAGGAGCTGGGCGGGAGGGCGGCCGGGATCGTGGGCGCCTGGGCTGAGGAGCCATGAGGAGGCCCCCGGCGGACGTCAGGGTGAGGGTGGAGGCGAGGCTGAACCCGAGCGAGGATCCGGCCAAGGTCCTCAGGGCGGCCATGAACGTCCTCGGGGGGGATAGGGCGGGGGACGTCGTGGAGAGGATGGAGGGGCGCGCGCTGGTCGTGGAGGCGTCGGGGGCGCGCGCCCTCCTGGCCGTCCGCGAGCAGGCCAGGCGCAGGAGGGTCATGGCAGCGCTCCGCAGGCTGCTGCTCGAGAACCGCAGCGGCACCACGACTTACGTGTACGTGAACCGGCAGGCCGCCTACGTCGGCCTGATATCGTTCGTCGAGGAGGAGGGGGAGTCGCCGCTGGGGCCGATAATCCTGAGGATAGAGTCGCGCGACGTGGACTCGACAATTGATTGGCTGGTCCCTGAGGAGGAGGCCCTCAGGCGCCAGCGAGAAGGTCCTCCCCTCCCTTGCCAGGTAGGAGCTCGGGAACACCCTCCTGGCCTCCTCCAGCAGGACGCCCGCGTCCGCGTACCTGTTGCTGAAGTGCGTGAGCACAAGGTACCTGACGCCGGCCCTGGCGGCCATCCTCGCGGCGTCCCTGGCCGTCGAGTGAAGGTTCTCGAGCGCCTTCCTCCTGTGGGCCCACGAGAATGTGGCCTCGTGCACCAGTACGTCAGCGCCCCTGAAGAGGTCGATGAGCCTGGCCGTCGGCCTCGTGTCGCCCGAGTACGCTATGGATACCTTGACCTCGACGGGGTCCATGACCTCCTCGGGCCTCACCAGCCTCCCCCCCACGCTTATCGGGGATCCCGCCTGCAGAGCCTTCCAGAGCGGCCCCCTCGGGATCCCCAGCGCCTCCGCCCTCTCGGGGTGGAACCTCCCGGGCCTCCGGAACTCCACCCTGTAAGCGTAGTTGGGCGCGCTGTGCCTCCCCAGGGACGCCCTCACGGTCGCGCCGCACATGCTCAGCTCCATGCCGTCCCTCGCCTCGTGGAACTCCAGCCCGAACGTGAGGCCCGCCCTCATGCGCTCGAGCGCGGACTCGACGAACCCCCTGAGCCCCCTGGGCCCCAGGAGCTGGACCTCCCTCGTCCTCCCGGAGAGGCTCAGGCTCAGGAGGAGCCCCGGCACCCCCAGGACGTGGTCCCCGTGCATGTGGGATATCAGCACGCACAGCTCCTTGTTGGCGTACCTCCAGCCGAGGCTCTGCAGCGCGTACTGGGTGCCCTCGCCGCAATCTAGGACGAAGTAGGAGTCATCGCGCCTGAGGACCGCCGACGGCAGCCTCCTGCCGTGGGCCGGGGACGCGGAGGCCGTGCCCAGGAACGTCAGCTCGATCGTCAGCGCCCGTCACCCTGTAGACCAGGATCTTCCTGGTGAGCGCGTCGTGCACCCTGTGTAAATATGTTTCCAGGAGCTCCACTCCCTCGGCGGAGGCCGGACGCACGCGCTCCCTGACCATGAGCGCGGCGTACCCCCCCGTCCTCAGGATCCGGGGGAGCTGGCCGACCACCGCGGACAGCAGCTCCTCGGTGGAGGATCCGTGGGAGCTGCTCATCCTGCCGTAGGGGAGGTCGGATGCCACGCAGTCAGCGCGGCCCACCGGCAGGGCCCTGGCATCCCCCCTGATGATGCCGCCTATGGATCCGGCCCAGGAGACGTTCCTGAGGGCGCCGCGCGCCATGCGCCAGTCCAGGTCGACCCCCACGGGCAGGCACCCGACGACCTCACCCTCCAGCAGAACGCCGCCGGTCCCGGAGAAGGGATCCAGCAGCGCCCCGCCGACCACCGGCCTGCTCAGGTTCACGAGCGCCCGCGCCAGCCTGGGCTCCAGCATCGAGGGATGCCTGAAGGGCCTCAGGCGCAGGTCCCTCGACCTCCACTTGCCCCTGTGGGGCCTGATGACCGCCACGTACACGGAATCCCCGACGCGCAGCGCCTTGAGGATGGAGCGCGGCCTCCTCACGTCTATGGGGACGCCGGCCCTGATCAGGAGCTCCCCCAGCTCCCTCGCGACCTCCGGGCTGGCCCGCCCGAAGCCCTCGGCGTCGGCCTTCGCCGGGCCATCGATCGCCAGGGGGCCCGCCACGAGGCCGCGCGGATCGAACTCGTCGACGCCCCCCCTCCACACCAGGGGGCCGGACTCGGGGACGAACCCGCAGAGGGCGCCGAGGTCGACCTCGCCGCCGCACCTGAGCAGGCCGACCGGCGGCGAGCTCTCCACGACGTCGGCGACGCCCGTCCTGGCCTCGCACAGGGCCCGCGCCTCGCCCAGCCCGAGGAGGGGATCGTCGCCGCTGAGCCTCACGAGTAGCAGCACGGAACCCTCCGAGGGCTGGCCGGATATCTGCGTTCCCTCCGTAAACATGAAAGCTTCAAACTAGGCATTTATGGAAACCTTTATATTTTAGAGGCTCGCCGCTTCTAGCGTGTCCTCGTGCGACGTGTTCTTCCACGTGTCGCAGCTGACCTCGATGGGGAGGCCCGTGGTGCTAGTCACGGAGGTCCGCGGGCAGGAGGTCGTGAGGAGCGTGATATCGGAGGGGGTGCTGATCGCGGGATCCAAGGATCACCTGAGGTTCTACGAGGAGGCCCTGAGGCGCGGCCGCCTGGAGCGCGTCGAGGGCGACAGGGTCATCAGGGCGGAGGCCCTGGGCAGCCTCCCGGGCGTCCTCGTCGTGGGATCAGGCCCCATATCCAGGATGGTGGCGCGCATCGCGCGCGAAGTCGGGTTCCCGGTCGCCCACCTATCGGAGGAACCGTACGGATCGAGCGACATAGTGACCGCCTCGATGGACGCCCTGAACGAGGCGCTGTCGGGGGCGCGGTTCGTCGTGGTCGCCAACGAGCCCCACAGCGAAGCCAGCGTGGACGTCGTCGAGGCGGCCCTGAGGAGGGGGGCCACGTACGTCGGGCTCATGGCTAGCGAGAGGAGGGCGCGCGAGGCGGTGGAGGAGCTCATGAGGAGGGGGCTGCGCCCCGAGGACCTCAGGAGGCTCTACGCGCCCATCGGGCTGGACCTCGGGGGCAGGAGCGCCGGCGAGATCGCCCTGTCGATCGTCGCGGAGATGCTGGCGGTGGCGCGCTCGGGCAGCCGCTCCCACATGAGGGACATCAAGGGGCCGCTGTCCGGCGCCCTCCCCTCGGAGGGTGAGGGCTGCGCTGGCTATGGGCCCGGCCAGCGAGACCCTGGAGTAGGGATTGTCGACGCCATCCGACGCCACCACCCTGTCCATGGCGCGAGGCATGGGATCGTCGCAGTCGACGTGGGGGACCGCGTAATAGTCCGCGCGGACCCCGACCAGCTCCCCCAGCTCCCCGCAGGAGGCAGCGAGGTCCCAGAGCAAGACCGAGCGGGCGCCGCGGCCCGCTTCCCCCCAGTCCCGGGGGTCGTCGCTGGGCATCAGCAAGAGCTCCGCCCCCAGGAGCTCGGCGAACGCCTCGGCCCTGTTCTCCAGCCTGGGCGGGGCCATGACGACCGCCCCCTCGCCCGGGATCCTCCTGGAGATCCACCTGGCGATCTCCGGATACGCCGAGACCGCGACGAGCGGCGTCCGGATCGCGACGATGACCTCGGGCGCCGGATCCACCGCTATCAGGTGGTCCGCCCCCGCGAGGTCAAGCCCGCCGGCCAGGTACTGGAGCACGCGCCCGCCGGCCCTCACGCCCAGGTGGGGGACCGCGAGCACGATCCTCCTGGCCCTCCCGGAGATGCTCTCCACCGCAGACATCAGATCGCTGAGCGAGCGCTCGTATGGTTCCCTCAGCGGATGGACTAGCAGGACCTCCCTGCCCTCCACGTCCCCGATCCCGCCCCTCAGGTAGGCCTTTGCCCTGAGGGCTTCGGATAGCGCTCCGATGAGCGAGGAGGACCTCGGATCGCCCACTATGACGAGATCCCTCACGTTCGGCGAGTCCGAGAGGTAACTATTTATCTGTGCCCTCCCGGCGCCCCGCCGCATTGCCGGACCTTGTGTGCCCCGAGTGCGGCGGCAGGCTCGTCTACGACCCGGTGACGGGCTACTACTCGTGCACGTCCTGCGGCCTCTCCGCGACGAGGGCCCAGCTCTCGGTCCTCCGGGACAGGAAGAGGGAGCAGGCGAGCGCGGAGAGGCGGAGCAGGCGGGAGTACTTGGAGTGGTGGACCTCCAGCAGCAAGGGGAAGTAGGGGGTCCATCCCAAAGCTTTTGCGGAGGGCCGCCTCGAGCGGGGACCGTGAACGTAGTGTTCTCCGTGGGGACGGCGGGGTCCGGAAAGAGCACCATGACGTCGGTGCTGAAGGAGTGGCTGGAGGGGAGGGGCTGGGACGTGGCCACCGTCAACCTGGATCCGGGCGCGCGCTCCCTGCCCTACGAGCCCGACGCCGATGTGAGGTCCGTCATCGACATAGACGAGCTGATGGAGAGGCACGGGCTGGGGCCCAACGGCGCGCTCATGCTGGCCGTCGACCTGACGGCGGCCAGGCTCCGCGAGATCGTGGAGCCCATAGATGAGGCGTCGCCGGACTACGTGCTCGTCGACACCCCGGGCCAGATGGAGCCATTCGTGTACAGGCCCAGCGGCCCGCTGATAGTGGAGCAGTTCCCGGGGGAATCCAAGGCGATGCTGTTCCTCATGGACGGATGGCTGGTCTCGGATCCCACGAACTACGTCTCCGTGCAGTTCCTCGCGGCATCCGTCAGGCTCAGGTTCCGCGTGCCCTTCATTCAGGTGCTCACGAAGGCGGACCTCGTGGAGGATTCCGTCGGCAGGATGCTGGGCTGGGCGGCCAGCCCCTCGTCGCTCGAGGCGGCAATCTCCGATAAGTCCGGGGGCGAATCCTACCTGGTCCACCGCAGGCTCCTCTCGATACTGGTCAAGAGCGGCTACCTGGAGAGGCCCATCCCGGTCTCCGCCGTCACAGGCGCCGGGCTCCTCAACCTGTCCTCGGCGCTGGCCAACGCGCTGACGGGCGGCGAGGACCTGCAGGATCGAGCCCCCCGGCGGCGCGGGCAGGCCATGGAGCCGGCCGCCCTCATGGCGCCGCTTACTGCCGCGGCGCCGGACCCGGCCCAGGAAACCACGACGCACTCCCCCTCGCCCGGCTCCGGACTCACCCTCAGCGGGTACTCGTAGCTGCCATCGGGGAATACGTAGCGCCCGCCCCTCCTCACCAGTATCAGCGCTCCATCGGCCCCGCCCTTGACCGCCTCGTCCCTCTGGGCGACGCCGGTGCCCAGGGCATCGCATCCAACCCTCACTATCAGGCAGGCCACCCTGTCCCCGTAGCGCTCCGGCATCTCGACCTCAGCGGGCTCCACGATGCGGGCCAGCTCGGCCGCGGCGATTTCCCCCTCGCGCGTCAGGCGAGCGCCCCTCCTGTCGGCCTCGGCCAGGCCGGCCGACTTCAGCTTGGACATTATGGTCCTGCCCGTGGCCTCGCCGACCTCCAGCACCCCGGCCAGCCCCTTCCTCCCCAACCTCCCCCTCCTGAGAATCAGGAGGGAGTAGGCGGCCAGCGCCGACCTCGGGTCCCCGCCCCAGGAGCAGGGATCGGTCAGGGGGACGCTGAGCACCAACGTACTGCTGCGGGCGCCGTGCGAATTAAACTTGACGGACCACCTTCCCGCCCCTCGATCCCAGCCACTTGAGCATGAGCGCGTAGTTATAGCCGTCTATGAGGGCGTTGAGGCTGGCCTCCACGACGTTCCTGGAGAGCGCCGTCGTGGACCACCTGCCGCGCCCGTCCGAGAACTCGACGTAGACGCGGACCTTGGAGGCCGTCCCCTCGACGCTGTCAACCACGCTGACCTTGTAGTTGGTCAGGGACACGCCCGAGAGCCCATCGACCAGCTTCCCCACGGCGGCCCTGAGCGCGCAGTCCAGGGCGTGGACGGGCCCCACGCCCCTGCCCCTGCCGTGCCTCACCTGGCTGCCGAACTGCACTATCACGTCGGCCACGGACTCCGTCCCGCCCTCGTCGCCGCTCGAGACGTCGACGCTCCAGTGGACGGGGACCAGCTGGTCCGCCGACGCGCCGAGGCTCCTGAGCAGTATCAGGTGCACCGTGGCGTCCGAGCCGTCGAAGGAGTAGCCCTCGGCCTCCAGCCTCTTTATCTCCTCCAGGGCCCTCCCGAGCGCCGGGTCGTCCTTGTCCACCTCCAGCCCCAGCCTCCTCGCCTCATTCAAGAGAGCCGCCCTCCCCGAGAGCTCGCTCACAGTTATCCTCCTGTAGTTGCCGACGAGCTCCGGGTCCAGGTGCTCGTAGCTCCTGGGCTCCTTCAGCATCGCATCTATGTGTATCCCGCCCTTGTGGGAGAAGGCCCTGCTGCCCACGTAGGGTTGGTAGGGGTTCTCGGGGAGATTGAGGAGCATGTACACGCGCCTGGACAGGGAGGTCAGGCCGCGCAGCTGCTCCTCCCTGGGCAGGTCGCTCCTCAGGGCCCTCAGCCCCATCTTCAGGATCAGCGCCGGCAGCACCTGCACGAGGTCGGCGTTGCCGCACCTCTCCCCTATGCCGTTAATCGTGCCCTGGACGTGGGCGGCGCCCTCGGCGACCGCCATTATGGTGTTGGCGACCGCGGTCCCTGAGTCATTGTGCGCGTGGATCCCCAGGGGCGCGCGGACGCGCCCCCTGACCTCCCTCACTACGCGCTGGATCTCGTGGGGGAGGGATCCGCCGTTCGTGTCCGCGAGCACGAGCCTGTGCGCGCCCGCGCCCTCCGCCGCGCCGAGCACCCTGAGGGCGTACTCGGGATCCTCCTTATACCCATCGAAGAAGTGCTCCGCGTCGAAGATCACGCGCAGCCCGTGGGAGCGCAGGTACTCCACGGAGTCCGCTATCATCTCGAGGTTCTCCTCCAGGCTCGCGCCCAGGACCCTTTCCACGTGCAGCCTCCAGGATTTCCCCACTATGACGGCCGTCCTCACGTCCGCCTTCAGTATCGCGGCCAGGTTCTGGTCTTCGCCGGCCCTCGTGCCCCTGCGCCTCGTGGAGCCGAAGGCCACGACCTCCGTCCTGGACAGCCCGAGCTCCCTGACCCTCGAGAAGTACTCCATGTCCTTCGGGTTCGAGGCCGGCCACCCGCCCTCCACGTAGGAGATGCCCAGTTCGTCCAGCATCTCCGTTATGCTCAGCTTGTCCTGGAGGGTGAAGGATATCCCCGTGGCCTGAGCCCCGTCCCTCAGGGTGGTGTCCAGGACCTCGACGTCCAGGCCCTCGCCCAGGGACAACGGTCGGGCGAGTCGCGCCAGCCGAATTAAACGTTTGCCGGGGTCCCGCAGCGCAGGACCGCCCCCTCGTCGGCCTGGCACACGGAGGACGCGTACCTGGCCAGGAGCCCCGAGAGGCGCCTCTCGGGGGGCCTCCAGGCCCTCCTCCTCTCCTGGAGCTCCTCCTCCGGGACCTCCAGGTCCAGCCTCCTCCCCACCACGTCTATGCTGATGATGTCCCCGTCCCTGACCAGCGCTATCGGCCCCCCGACCGCCGCCTCGGGCGCCACGTGCCCCACGCAAGGTCCCCTGGTCCCCCCCGAGAAGCGGCCGTCCGTCACCAGCGCGACGTCGGAGGAGAGCCCCATCCCCACGATCGCGGAGGTGGGCGAGAGCATCTCCCTCATGCCCGGGCCCCCGCGCGGCCCCTCGTAGCGTATGACCACGACGTCTCCCCTGGACACGCGGCCGCCGACTATGGCGCGGTACGCCTCCTCCTCGGAGTCGAAGACGCGCGCGGGGCCCCTGAACCGCAACTTGTCGGACAGTATGGCGGCCGTCTTCAGCACGGCGCCCCTGGGCGCGAGCGTGCCCCTGAGCACCGCTATCCCGCCCTCCCTGTGAACCGGATTCTCGGGGTCCCTTATGACCGAGCGATCCCTGACGCTCGCGCCGGCTATCACCTCCCCCACGGTCATCCCGGACACCGTGAGGGCGTCCAGGTTCAGGAACCTGGATATCGAGCCCATGAGGGCCGGCACCCCGCCCGCCGCGTGGAGGTCCTCCATCATGTAGGGTCCGCCGGGATATATCGGGGCCACGTGCGGCACCCTCCTGCCGATCTCGTCGAAATCGTCCAGCTTCAGCTCTATCCCCGCCTCCCTCGCGATCGCGAGGAGGTGCAGCACGGTGTTCGTGGACCCCCCTAGCGCCATGTCCACGGCGATCGCGTTCTCCAGGCTCCTCCTCGTCAGGAACCGGGAGAAGGTGAGCCCCTGGCGGACGAGCTCGACTATCCTCCTGCCGGCCCTCCTCGCTATGTCCCTCTTCTCCGCGCTCACGGCCAGGGCCGTGGCGGTGTAGGGCAGCGACAGCCCGGCCGCCTCCGCGATCACCGCCATGCTGTTGGCGGTGAACAGCCCGCTGCAGGAGCCGGGGCCCGGGCACGCCACCCTCTCCAGCTCCTCCAGCTCCTCCAGCTCCATCCTGCCGGCGCTGTAGCTGCCCACCGCCTCGAAGACGTCGACCAGGCCCACCTTCCTACCCCTCCAGAGGCCCGCGGCCATCGGGCCCCCGGTGACGACTATCGTGGGCAGGTCCAGCCTGGCGGCCGCCATCAGCATGCCCGGGGTTATCTTGTCGCAGTTCGTGAGGAGGACGAGCCCGTCGAACTTGTGGGCGTTGGCCATCGCCTCTATGGAGTCCGCTATTATCTCGCGGGAGGGGAGGGAATACTTCATGCCGTCGTGCCCCATCGCTATCCCATCGTCGATCGCTATCGTGTTGAACTCGAAGGGGACCCCTCCCCCCTCGCGCACGCCCTCCTTCACGTGCCTGACGAGATCCCTCAGGTGGACGTGCCCCGGGACTATCTCCGAGTAGCTGTTGGCTATCCCTATGAACGGCCTGCGGAGGTCGTCGTCGCCCAGGCCTGTCGCCCTGAGGAGCGACCTGTGGGGCGCCCTCTCGGGCCCCTCCTTCACGACGGAGCTCCTGAGCACGCGATCCCGGAGCGGGCCCCCGATTAAAACGTGCGGTCATCTGCGAAGCGGCGGTGCCGGGCGGGCCGATCGCCAACGGGCGCCTCTGCCAGGACCATCTGCAGCCGGGAGGCCTGACCGACGCTGGTGCCGCCATCGCCCATGCCTGGCGCGACGTCGGCACCGCTAGCTCAAGGGGCCGCTGTAGCGCGCTCGGGGCGACGCCGAGCTCCCGGACCCGCCCCTCAGCTATGCCACGGTGGGCGGCGCCTCCCGCACGATCCAGCCGTCGGGGTCCTCAGCCCGTCGTCCACGATGGTCCTCCTGCGTCCCAGCTGTCCTCCATCGGCTAGGTCCGACTATATCTCGATGAAGCACGTGGACCTCGATCCTGGGAGCCTCGCCGGGTTGCATCCTTCAAGGAGCACGTCCGCGCGAAGCCGCACGGGCTCTCGAGGTACAAGTCCGACCCTCGCGGCCGCAAGTCCCAAGCGCGATTTCCTGGGAATGGTGGGGCTGGCCGGATTCGAACCGGCGACCGCCGGCGCCCAAGGCCGGCAGCCTACCAGGCTAGCCCACAGCCCCCCGCCACGAACGCCGGACCGTCTTATATAAGACGTGGTGGGAAACCTCGCCATTCACGGCTGGAATGGCTTAAAGGGCGATGCCCACATGCCTTCCCGATGCCCGCCGTGGGGTTCCGCTTCAGGGCGTACGCGGGCCAGCAAACGTTGGGGGCGTTAAAGGCCCAGTTGCGGCTGGCCTGCGAGATCTATAATTCCCTGCGGCGGGCGGACATCGATTTCCACCGCAGGAACGGGAGGGGCCTGACCCTCACGGAATTGAGGCAGCTGGCGCTGGACCTGAGGAAGCGTAACGAGAGCTATCAACAACTCCACTCCCAGGTGGTGCAGGAAATTGCCGACCGGTTCCACAACGCAAAGCGGAGGTTCCTCGAGGGCTCCGCGAGGAGGTTCCCCAGGGAGAAGAAGCCCCACAGGTACTACTCGTTGACGTACCTGCAGAAAGGCTGGAGGATACTCAGTACAAGGGAAATCCGGATTGGGAGCCGGGGGAACCGGAAGAAACTAATCACGCTGAGGCTGTCGCACCTCGGCACCTTCAGGGTCATCGCCCACAGGGGCTTCCCGATGGACAAAGTGAGGAGGGTGGCGGTGAAGCTCGCCAGATCCGGGAGGGTGTACATATCCTTCTTAGTCGAGGACTACGAGTTCCCGCGGCTCCCCGAGACAGGTAGGATCGTCGCCATCGACGTCGGGGTGGAGAAGTTGCTCGTGACCTCCGACGGCGAGTACTTCCCGAACCCGAGGCCCTACAGGAGGGCACTCGGGAGGCTGAGGAGGCTCCAGAGGGAGCTCTCGAGGAAGGTGTTCCTCTCCCATAACTGGCTCAAAACTAAAGTGAGGCTGGCCAGGGCGTATGAGCGCCTGGCGAACCTGAGGAGGGACGTATACATGAAGCTGGGCAGGTACTTCGCCGGGCACTATGACGTGGTGGTCATGGAGGACATCGACGTGAAACAGCTCATCGGTGAGTCGAACAGGGCGCTCAGGAGGGGCCTCCAGGACGCCGCCCTCGGCATGATGCGCTCGATAATAAAATATCAGGTCGGGAAGTACGGGAAGGCATTCATCCTCGTCGACCCGAGGGACTCCTCGAGGACGTGCGCGAGGTGCGGATTCGTGAACCGTGATTTGACGCTGGGCGACAGGGTCTTCGAGTGTCCGGCCTGCGGCTGGAGGGCCGACAGGGATTACAACGCGTCCCTCAACATACTGAGGAGGGTAGGGTGGGAGCCACCCGCGGCGCCTGTGGAGCTCCGCCCTCTACTCGTGGCCCTCGGCTACGGGCAAGGTGGGGTCGTGAAGCAGGAAGCCCCGCCCTTCAGGGCGGGGTAGCTCACAAGCGGTTAAGGCCCGCCTGCCGATCCCCTGCCCTGAAGGGCGAGATTCCTGAGATCCTGGTGGTCACATGCCATTTATGGGCGCTGCCCTATCGTTGACCGCCGAGGCCCTGGCGTCGACCGCCCACAGCCTGTCCCCGTCCACCATCAATGGGTTAACCTCGAACTCGGAGATCGCGGGGGAGCAGGCCGCGTCGCTGAGCGCGGATATCGCGCGCGCGAGCCTCCCGAGGTCAGCCTTGGGCATCCCCCTGTAGCCCTCCAGGAGGGGCCTCAGCCTGAGCTCCGAGAGCATCTCGCGCGCTTCGAGCTCGGTCACCGGGGCCACCCTGGCCGAGTGGTCCCCGATTATCTCCGTGATCACCCCGCCCAGGCCCACGTCGACCACGCATCCGAAGTCTGGATCCTTCACGAGCCCGACCCTGAGCTCGACGCCGCGGACCATCCTCTGCGCGTAGAGCCTGCCGGAGGCGGAGGCGGCTATCGGCGCCAGCCTGCGCACCGCGTCCTCCATGTCGCGCGCATCGCGTATCCCCACGATGACGGCGCCCGCCTCGGTCTTGTGCGTCAGCGAGGGCGCGTGGACCTTCAGGACCGCCGGGTAGAGGCCGTCCGGCCAGTCGCCAGGCGACGCGATCCAGGACCAATCCGGGACGTCGAATCCCAGCGATGCCAGCGCGCCCACGAGGTCCGGCCAGAGCCATCCGCGGACAGCTGCTTCCAGCCCGCCGCGCGCGGCCCTCCCGACGGTCCACGTGCCGGGGTTGGAGCGGAGCCACCTGAGGGCGCGCAGGGCGCGCGCGGCCCTCTCGGGGCTCGGGTATGACGGTAGCCCGAGGGAGTCGTAGAGGGCGCGGACGCGCCTGGAGAGCTCGGAGTCGCCGACCTCCACAACCACCGTGGGCTTCCTGGAGAGCCCGGATATCCGGCGCGGCAGGTCCTCGGTGATCCCCGGGGGATAGTGCGTGGGTATGAGCAGCACTCCCCCCACGGAGGGCTCCTCCATGAGGGCGCCGTAGGCCGCGACGAAATCGGCGTCGGAGGCGGAGCCGGTCACGTCGACCGGGTTCGCGATTGACGACAACTGGGACAGGGCCCCGGAGGAGCGCAGCGACGAGAGGGCGGGCGAGGACGACAGATCGGGCACGGAGAGCCCCAGCGCGCTCAGGGCGTCGGTGGCCAGCACGCCGGCCCCGCCGCTGTTGGTGAGCACCGCTATGCTATCCCCGGGATCGGACCTCAGCAGCGAGGCGGCCTTCGCGGAGTCCAGCGCGTCCTCGAGGTCCGCCGCGACGTACGCGCCCGCCTGCCTGAGGGCCTCGCGGGCCACCCGCGCCGAGGACAGGAGGGAGGCGGTGTGGGAGCTGGTCGCCCTCCTGCCGGTGGGGGTGACCCCTCCCAGGAGCGCCACCACGTCCTTCCCGCGGTCCCTGGCGAGCCTCACCGCGTCCATGAGCGCCCTGCCGTTGGGCGTCCTCTCGAGATACAGGAGTATCACCGAGGTGCGGGGGTCATCGGCGAAGTGCTCGACGCACTCGGCCGCGCCCACGTCCACGGCGTTGCCGAGCGATATGAGAGCCCTCAGGCCGGGGCCGGAGGAGGTCAGCCAGTCGTAGAGCGAGGCGCTGAGGCCGCCGCTCTGCGCCACGAGCACGACGCCGCCGGGCCTGAGGTCCGGCAGGCTCTCGGCGCCCCCCTTCCTCCTCGGGAGGAATATCGCGAACATGCCGGTCGTGGAGTCCACGACGCCGAGGGTGTTGGGCCCGAGGACCCTCATCCCGCCGAGCTCCGGCATTATGTCCCTCAGGGACGGCCCGCCCACCTCCTCGAACCCCCCCGAGACCACTATGGCGGCGGAGTAGCCCAGCGAGGCGGCCCTCCTCAGGTAGTCCACGGAGAGCGATGGGGGCACGGCTATGATGGCCAGCTCCGCCCTGGGCAGGTCGGGCTCGCAGGGGACGCCGGCGCAGCTCCCGTACCTGGGATTGACCGCGTGCACCTCGGCCCTCAGCGCGCCGCGCGCCCTCATCTCCAGGAGGTTCTCGAGTATGACCGTGCCTATGTTGCCCCTGGGGGATGGGCCCACGACCGCGATCGACGAGGGATCCAGGAAGTGGTCGAGCGGGCGCCTCACGCCAATTCCCGGATTGCGCCCCCATATTATCCTGTGGCCTATGGACCCGCCATGGCTGGGTGCGCCCGCGCCCGCCCTCACCCCTTATATCGCCCTCCATGTCCACATGGTCCATGCCGGAGGGCGCCGCCGAGTACATCTCGAGGATGCTGCCCGGGGCCGCGGACGATGTGGACTCCAGGAACGCCCTGAGCGAGGACCTCCTGAGGGGGCTCGAGGGCGCCGGCGCCTTCAGGGCGCTGAGCCTGGGGGTCGAGGGGATCTACGGGCTCCTGAGGATGGCCTCCAAGTGGAGCCCCGCCGTCGCGCACGTCATAGCGACGTCCGCGTCCGTCTCCCTGGGGGTGGGGGTGGAGGGCGGCATCTATTCCCTGTGCGTGACGGAGCCCGGGGGCGGGTCCGACATCAGGGGGAACCTGAGGACGGTCGCCGAGGAGGTGGGGGGCGAGGCGAGGGTGACGGGCGAGAAGGCCTTCGCGAGCAACGGCATCTACGCGACCCACTTCCTGGTGCTGGCGAACGGGCCGCAGGGCCCCACGCTCTACATGGTGGAGAGGGGGCCCGGCGTCCGCGCCGAGCCGCTCGACCTCTACACGTTCAGGGGGTCGGGCGTCTCCAGGGTAGTGTTCGAGGGCGCCAGGGGGAGGAGGGTCGGGGAGCCGGGGAGGGGGATCAGGGAGGCGCTGGAGGCGATAAACTACGAGCGGCTCGGCTACGGCTACATCGGGCTGGGGATCATGGAGGGGCTGATGGAGGAGGTGGGGCCCAGGCTCTCCAGGAGGATATTCGGGACGGAGCTGGGGGACTACCAGGGCGTGAGGTGGATGCTCGCGGAGCTGGAGGTGAGGGCGAGGCTCCTGGAGTCGCTGGCGGGCGCCGCGGCCTCCAGGGCGGCCAGGGAGGGGCGCGTCGACCCGCTGGACGCCGCGGTCGCGAAGATCGCTGGGGCGGAGCTCGCCCAGAGGGCCGCGTGGATAGCGGTGCAGCTGATGGGCGGCTCCGGCTTCTCCAGGGGGACGAGGGTGGACAGGCTTGCGAGGGACTCCAGGATGCTGGACGTGGGCGCCGGCGCCAGGGAGGTGATCTACGATTACCTGGGGGAGCGCGCGGTCAGGCGCTACCGCGGGAGTTGAGCCCCGGGCGGGATTCGAACCCGCGATCCCCCGCTTACAAGGCGGGCGCATTGACCGGGCTATGCCACCGGGGCCCACCGACCTCGAACGTCGGGACGATAAAAGCGAATTGCGCGTGCGCGGGAACGCGCCGTGGGACCTCCCGGGCACTGGGATGCGATCGGCTCGGCCGCGAGGGGAGGATGTGGCCGTCGGGATGAGCGAGGGGCAACCTCGTGGGGAGGTCGCGCTGGGCCCGGGCATGGATTCGATGAGGCCACTCGCATCCCCCTCGGTACGCATCGGGGTCCCGGTCCCTGCCGCTCCGGACTCGAGCGCGGCGCATCGCTCAACCCGATGACCGGGGCGCCCGAGGAGTTGGGGCGGAGGGCCGTGAGGACCACGCCCCTAATCGAAGCCGGACAGGGCTCGGTGTAGGCGGGAAATCCCCAGCATCGGCGATCATGCTGGCCGGGAGGCGCGCGGCGGCCGCCCCTCAGCTAGGACCCTGATGAGCTCCGAGTCCGGCAGGCGCATCTCCTCGCGCGCCCCCCAGTATGCCGCCCTGAGCGCCGCCCTGAGGTGCTTGCAGGGGGCGGGGCGGCCGCGGGCGAGCCTGAACGAGAAGTCGGGGCAGGTGCACATGGGAGGGTCGAGCGACACCAGATACTCCAGCTCGTCGCCCGCGAGCCACAGGGAGTAGCCGCTCGGCTCGAATTCGAGCCTGGCTACGCGCACAGCCTCGGGCAACGCTCGCCGGATCGCGTCCTCCAATTTAACGGTTGGGCAGAGGGGCGCGGCGCAAACGAGGAAAATCCCCTGAAAATGGAGCGGCGCGAGGTTCGAGATCCTCCCGCGCCCCGCCGGGACGCCGACCGCCCCGTCTCCCCGCCCGGGCGCGGGCCCCGAGTGGATCGGGCAGGATCGGCCGAGCGCGTCGGTGGACGATCGGCGGCAACACCAAGATCGCTATGAGCATGTTCACGAGCACGATCGCGGAGAGCGCCAGGTAGAGCCTGTTCCTCTCGCCGGCGAACTGCACCACGAGGAGGAGGACCCTCACGATCGGCGTGGCTATGAGGACCATGATCCCCAGGAATATCAGCGAGACGCCATCCAGGGAGGCCAGGCCGGCGAGCACCCCCCGGATCCCCATCGTCCCCGAGTTGACCGGCGAGCTGGGGGACGCGAGCTGGGAGAGCGCGTATCCATCGCCCCCGCCGCGAGCGAACAGCATGGCGGAGCCGGCGGCCATCAGGGAGGCGCTCACCAGGATGCCGATTATCAGGCTGTAGCTTATAGCCCTCGAGACGTCCAATCACATCGCCCCCAGTCCCCTCAGCATCATCTCGATGCCCAGCGCCGCGAGTATGGCCATGAATATCAGCCTGAGCGTCCTGCCCCTCATCCTCACCAGCGCCCTCGTGCCCAGCATCGCCCCGACGAGCACCCCCATGGCGGTCGGGGCGGCTAGGAACGGCTGTATGTATCCGTTGGCCCAGTAGATCCCGCTGCCGGTCGCCGCAGTGACCCCTATCATGAAGTTGCTCGTGGTGGTCGTCACCTTCATGGGCAGCATCATTGCGTCGTCCATGCCGAGGACCTTGAGGGCGCCCGACCCTATCCCCAGGAGCCCGGACACCATACCGGCCGAGAACATCACGAGGAAGCCCAGCCACCACCTGACCCCGTAGTACTTCACGGTCTCCCCCCTGGCCTCGTCGTAGTACTCGCCGCGGAGCGAGAAGAGCCTCGTGCTCCAATCGGGCTCCCTCGTGGGCTCCCAGCGCCTCATGGAGAGCCTCCTGTACGTTGGGTAGAGCGAGAAGAGCAGGACCGCCCCGAACACCACGTAGAGGATGCGCGTGAGCCCCAGCCTGTAGATCTCCGTCGTCACGAGCGATCCAACGATCGAGCCCAGGGTGGTCGCTATCTCGAGGGAGATCCCTATCCTGACGTTGGTGATTCCCTCCCTCACGTATGCGGAGGCGGCGCCGCTGGAGGTCGCGATCGTGGATATCAGGGACGCGCCGACCGCGTATATGATAGGGATGCCCATGAATAGCGTGTAGATGGGCACCAGCACGGTTCCGCCGCCGAGGCCGGTGAGGGCCCCTATGAACCCGGCGGCCGCGCTCACGAGCAGCAGCTCCATGAACCTGAAAGCTATCGCGGCCTCCCCCAGCACTCCGTATCCCGGGGAGGGACGTTTATAAAAGAAGATTCATTGAGCGATCGCGCCTCGCTGGATGCAGGCCAGATAATAGATATGCCTCCGACGGCACGCACCCCATCCCCTCTTGGAACCTGGGCCCGTTATAGCATATGAAGAACGTGTTCCTCAACGTGCCCAGCGATGCGATCTTCGACCCCCCGCGTTTATATTGTTGAAAATTTCTTGGGATTGGTGGGGCTGGCCGGATTTGAACCGGCGACCGCCGGCGCCCGAGGCCGGCAGCCTACCAGGCTAGCCCACAGCCCCACTGGTGGGGCCGGAGGGATTCGAACCCCCGATCTTCGGGTTGCCCCAGCTCCAGAGGTTCATCATCCCTCGCGGTCAATCCTCCCCGTGGCCTCTGGAGCCCGACGCCTTGCCTGGCTAGGCAACGGCCCCCTTCGATTCACGCCCCCATGCATCGACCTAAAAAGGTTACCCCGAACGACGACGTCGATCGTTCGATTCACGCGCTTACACCCGTTCTGAAAGACGGACCTTTCCCAAACTCCTTGCATTCTATAATTACATGATCGCGCCGGATCGGACGCATGTTCTCGGAATTTCCACATGACATAATTACGGGCGGCGCCCACTGCCCGCGTGGGCCCGGAGCTCATCGTGCTCCTCGCGATGACTGTCATTATGGCGGTGGAGCACGCCGTCGTAGCGGCGCTCTCGATCCGCGGCACGACCCTGAGGAGGTCCATCGGGATTCCGGCCGCTACTTACGAGATCCTCTACTACGCGCTGGCCCTCGCGACAATCTTCCCGCCGATGGCGCTGGCCCTCGTCCTCTACGCGTTCGCTGTGACGCACTTCGCCGGCGGGATCGCGTATATAGCGGCCCGCCCCCGCATAAGCGAGGGAATCGGAGCTGGCCGGCGCGGGCTCCTGAGATACTACGCGGCCTATGAGCTCGCTGAGCTGGTATTCCTGATTGCGCTGACGGCGTTTCTCCTGAGCTCAGCGCTCTGAGGCCATCCGGGAAGAGGATATGGGGAGTCTTTTCCAGCGCATCCAAGCTAAAATGTGAAGATACAATTTATTCTGTAATGATGATATATGCGTGCTGCAACGGGGAGGTTCCGTGCAGTCGGAGGTGATCGCCGTCCCGGGGCCACCTCCCTATCCGCCAAATACTCCAGTGGCAACTTAGATGTCCATCAGGAAATCGTTTCCAGCGATTCCATGTCACGCGTGCCGCGGGTGGGACTTGAACCCACGACATCCCGGTCTTCAGCCGGGCGCTCTCCCAGGCTGAGCTACCGCGGCGCCAGCTATGCGGACTCGATGGTTTATTACCGTTATCCCAATAGGGGTTTGGGAAACCCGCTCCTTCAGGGGGATGCAGGGGGCCAGTCCCTGTTTCTATAATATCTTATTTTATTGATATTGCGTGGGCGAGCACGGACCGCGATCCTCCGTCCTACTTGAGCTGCGCGCCCCGCGTCTCCGGCACCGTCCAGATGACCGCGGCGGCCGCGAGGAATAGCAGGGAGAACATCCCGATGACGCCCGATATGCTGAACGCGGGCGCCAGGACCCCTATTATGAGGGGGGCGACACCGCCGAAGCCGCGACCCGTGTTGAAGATGAAGTTGACGGCGGTTGATCTGGCGTGAGTCGGATACGGCTCCGAGAACAGGGCGCCGAAGACCGTGAAGTATGAGTTCACAAAGAACCCAGTGAGGAGGGAGGCGACGAACACCTGCTGAGGGGTCTTGGCCATCGCGAAGTAGAGCACGGCCAGCACCATCCCGAGGAACCCGGCGCTGACCGTGATCCTTCTCCCCGCTAGATCGGAGAGCAGGCCGAACACGAACATCCCGATCAGTATCATGCCATCAGTGGCCAGCAGGAAGTAGATTGTCCTGGCGAACGGTATCCTGTACTCCGTAAGCAGAGCCGAGGGCAGCCAGATCATGATCCCCCAGTAGCCCATCTCCGCCACGATCGCCACCACGAGAAAGGCCGCGGTGAACCTGCGGTGAGTTGCGGAGAAGAGCTCGCGCAGGGGGAAGGCAGCTGCCCTCCCCCTCTCCCTCCAGATGGGGGACTCCGGGATCCTCCATCTGACGTATGCCGCGAGGATTGCCGGCGCTATCCCGACCATGTACATTGCCCTCCAGCCGTAGATCGGCATGAGGGACAGGGAGAGCGCGGTGGCTAGTATCACCCCGATCGTCCAGCCCATTGAGACGACCGTGGAGCCCAACCCCCTCCACTTGGCGCGGAACGCCTCGGACATCAGGGTCATCCCTATGCCGTACTCCGCCCCCGTTCCCACGCCGCTCAGGAACCTCGTGATCAGTAGCCAGGGATAGCTCGTGGCCGCGGCCGTGAGCGCCGTGAAAACGGCGTAGATGAGAATCGAGTACGTGAACGTGTTGACCCTTCCGAACCTGTCGGCGAGGATCCCGAAGGAGTAGCCGCCGACCACCATGCCAGCCGTCAGCACGAAGCCAAGGAGCCCCTGCTCCGCGGAGCTCAGCGCGAAGGTCGCGGCGAGCGCCGTCAGCGTGAGCGATAGCACCATCGTGTCCATCCCGTCGAGCATATACCCGAGGACGGCGGCGACCGTCGCCTTAAACTCGTAGCCCGTTCCCCGGGAATGCTTCGACCTGAGGTAGAGGAGTCCACCGAGAGTGGTCGCCCTCCATGGCCGGCAGCGCCCGGACATTGCAGCGCGGCCGATGTCGACCCGATTTAATCTTTTCATGGATTATTGGGCGGGAGTTCGCCCACGAGGGGAAGCGCTATGGTCCGATCCCGCGGACGGGCACGTGCAGCATCACTCGATAGATGCGCCCTTCGAGTACGCCCTGAGCAGCGACTTCGCTATGGTGAGCTTCTGAATATCGTTTGCGCCCTCGTAGATCGTGGTTATCATCGCGTCCCTCAGGTATCTCTCGACCAGCGTGCCCCTATCGACCCCCACCCCTCCATGTATCGATATAGCATCCCTCGATATCCTGACGGCGGCCTCCGTCGCGTAGTGCTTGGCTATGGAGGACGCGAGCGTGAACCTCGGATCGCCCGATTCCTCCAGGCGCGCGGCCCAGTACGTGAGGGGCCTGGCAGCCTCGACTTCGGCCATCATATCCGCTCCCCTGAACGAAATCCCCTCGAACGACGATGGCAGCTCCCCGAACGCGCCCCCTGTTCGAGCACCTGAACGCCGCCTCGAACGAGCCCTGCGCGATCTCGACCGCCTGAGCCGCTATTAATATCCTCAAGCGATCAATCGTGAGGGTTGGGGGACGGAAGCCCCACGATCGTGGATCGCACGCCCGCCGTCAACCGGTGGAGGGGCGGCACGCCGACCTCAGTATATCGATCCCGTTGACGAACGCCCTGTTCCCCGTTACGAACCTGGCAATCATCATGGCGTCCTTGTACTCCTCCTCGCGTCCTCCATTCCTCAGGAACGCTTTGCGGTAGACCTCCTCACATTCGCGGTCGCGGATGGACACGCTCACGGCGAACGCTATCAGGATAGCGTACTTCTGCTCGAGCTTCCGGGGATTGAATATGAGCTCCCCCCTCTCCCTCAGGTGCTCCTTCAGGAGGTGCTTGGAGAACCTGGCCAGGTCGCGCACCCTCGCCGGCGCCGGGCCGACCTTCTTCTCGAATTCCTCGAGCACCCGCGCGGCCTCATCGTCCATGACGTCGCCCGGGCCCACGAGGTCGCTCACCGCGGAGAGCGTGGAGGACATCAGCGCCATCTTGGCCGCCCTGAGGGCGTCCACCACCTCCAGCGGGTCCGCCCCGAACCTCCTGGCGAGCTTGTAGTGGAGCATCGCGGACTCCTTCGGCCCGTTCGCCGCCGCCACCGCCATCGCCGCGAGCGCCGCGACCTTCTTCGGGATGTTATCCCTCCCCAGGTACAGCGCGATGTTCTCGTTGAACTGCTCCACCGCGGCCGCCTCGTCGCATTTGGCCAGGAGCCCTATGACCTCCGGGAGCTCGCCCAGGGACGACTCGGCGAACCTCCTTATCTCATCAATCCCCGATGTCATCGTCGCATACTGATAATTGCCTTGATATATTGCTTGCTGGCAAAAATTGCCCGGCTACCGACCGGGCACCTCCTTCCTGACCACCACGACCGGGATCCTCGACTTCGAGATCACCTTGAGGGTCACGCTCCCTATGAAGAAGTCCTCGATGTACGAGTAGCCCCTGTGCGCCATGAGCACGACGTCGAACTCGCCCGAGTTGGCCATCTCCACCACGATGCTGGCGGGGTCCCCGGCGGCCACTGTGTACCTAACCTCGCGCGCGGCGCCCGCGGGCAGCGACCTGATGAACTCGGCCATCTTCCCCTCGGCGATCCCCTTGGCCCTCTGCACGTAGTCCTCCTCGACGAAGTCGCCGAGCTCCCTGAGCCCCAGCGGCGTCACGTAGACCAGGTGGAGCACCGCTATCTCGCCCAGGATCGAGATCCCCCTCTCCACCGCCTCACTCGAGCCCTCGGAGAAGTCCACCGGCGCGAGCACCCTGAGCCCGCTCATGGGATCCTCACCTCGACCTTCCCGCCGACCCCCATCTCCAGGATCTCCAACTCCTCCGGGCTTGAACCGAAGTATTTTATGAGCCTGTCCCTGAGCTTCAGATATGTTATTATGAACACCACCTGGAACGCGGGGAGGAGCGAGGGCGCCATCGCCGCGAGGAACGCCACCTGCGGCCCCAGCGACGCCAGCGCCACCGTGCTTATCGCGATCGCGGTGGCCTCGTTCTTGGGTATGCCGGTCAGGATCGCGACCATGGCCGACCTGTAGCGCTCGGCGGGGTCCCGCGACCTCCCCAGGTTCAGGTGTCTGAAGAGGACCGTGAAGACCGCGAGGGACACCGTGCCGAACACCATCGCCGAGTAGAAGACGCCCAGCACGTCCACTATGTGCGTTATCAGGACACCGGCGTGCGCGAAGAATATCGTGAATATTATTATGAACATGCCGATCATAGTGAGGGACGGGAAGAGCGGGCTTATCCGCCTGAATCCGTCGCGGCCCATCATCCTGACCAGCGCCTCGCGCGTGGGGATGGCGACCACGAGCGGCATGAGGAGAACCTCTATTATCGTCATCACGAGGCTCGTCTCCACGGCGGAGAGCGCGGCGCCGCTGAGCGCTATGCCGCGCGCGAACGTGGACATGTAGAGGCCCGCCTCGACCGGTATGAGGGCCAGCGAGAGGATGAACGACAGCGCCACCATGCTCGTGGCGGAGTTTATGTCCCCCCTCATCAGGCCGACGTACCCTATGCTCATCGAGGAGCACGGGACAAGCCACGCTACGAACAGGCCCAGCCTGACGAACGGGCTGCCGACGAACGCCTGACCGAGCGCGATCGCCATCAGGGGGCCGTACGCGAAGTTCAGGAGCACCACCGCGCTCATCACCTTCCAGTTCCTGAAGGCGCCGGCAAGCCCCCTCACGTTCAGCATCACCATCATTGGAAATATCATAATGTATATGGACGCCATCATCAGGTCGTTCAGCGCGCCCGCGTGGAGGCGAACCCATCCCATCGCGTAGTAACCGGCCACAATTCCAATGACTATCATCAACCCCACGTACATCCCGAGGAATTTGTCCAGATGATCCCTCAGCCTCTCCAGATCACTTCTTTCCCGCATCGTCCATGGCAATTGTCACAACTAATATCTATGTTTCTGACAAATTTTTGCGCAAAGTACGCGCAAACTGCCACAATTTTTGCCAATCATTTGGGCATCGAGGCTTCAGGCGCTCTATGACGACGTCGAGCTCCACGTCGTACATGCCTATGACCTTCGCCATCTCGTTCAGTATGCGCCTGCGGAGCTCCCCGCATTCCCTGCCGACGATCACCGCGAAGAAGTGGCGATCCCCGCTCTTTATCAGGAGGTCCTTGACGTCGCCGCGACCGAGCAGTAGCCTCTCGGCCTCCTCCACGCGGTCCGGAGGGACGTTGAAGCTGAGGGCCATCGTGCACCTCTGCCCGATCAACCCGTAGTCGATCACCCCCCTGCAGCCCCTTATTATGCCGCGCCTCCTCATGGCGTCGATGCGATCCCTCACCGACCACATGCTCCTCCTGAGCCTCTCGGCGATCTCCCTGTAGGATAGCGTGCAGTCCTCCTCCAGCAGCTCCAGGATCCTCATGTCGAGGTCATCTATACCGATGTTCTCGTTCATAGTGCGATCACTCGACATCCTCCGGACCGTCAATTTGCTGCAATCGTTGTATTTAGCTCCTACGAATGGGCGGTCCCGTGCCGGCCGGGATGGAGCCCCCGGTCCTCCCCGTGCTCATGCTCGTGCCCGAAGTCGCCGCGCGCCCGCCACGAGGAATCCGTTGACAGCGCGCCCTTCACGAACGCCTCCACGACGTCCAGGACCCTCCCCGAGGCGCCGGTCACAACCTCTATCCCGTAAGAGTTGAAGTACTCGATCGCGCGCCCGCCCATCCCGTAGGCTATGACGATCCGCGCCCCGTTATCGCGCACGAACCTCGGGAGATCCCCCGGGCCGTGTTCCCGGTGCGGATTGGCCTTGATGACCATATCCTTTATCGCGCCGCCGTCGACCTCAACGAAAGCGAAGTACCTGGCCCTCCCGAAGTGCATCGCGACCTCCGAGTCGCGCCCGCGATCATCCTCGACCGGCACGGCAATTATCAATTGTCTAGGGCGTCTCCAAATAGGCCCTTAAATAAATATTATTTCCATGATCCCGCAGGCTTCGCCTGGTTGAGCGAAGTGGCGACCCCGGATGGGAATGCCCGCCCGGGCAGGAGGACGCGCCCGATGAAACCGGGCCGCCCAATGGGCCGCGAAACCAGCATCCGCTCGATGAAATCGTTATCAGCCGGCTGAATAATCTGAGGAGCACCATTGGGTATCAGGGAGCTCGCGGGGCTGTCGAGCGACGCGAAGCACCTCGCCATCTACAACGGCGCGTACAACTTCGCCTCGGGCCTCTACGGGTTCATAGCGGTATTCTACGTGACGTCGCTCGGGTATTCCGCCGCGTTCTTCGGCGCCCTCTCGGCGGCCGGCGAGGCGGCGCTCGTCGTATCGCTCCTCGGCGCACCGCACGTAGCTTCGAGGACGGGGGCGAGGGGGTCCATCGCCGCGGGCACCGCGCTCACGGCGGCATCGGTCGCCGCGCTGGCGCTCTCCTCGACGCCCCCGATGCTGATGGCGTCGTTCATCGGGGCCGGGACGGGACAGGCGCTGGTATCCCCGAACCTCTCCTCGCTCATCTCGACCTCGGAGCCGGGGGAGCGGAGGACGGCCGCGTTCGTGGCGAGCGGGTTCCTCGGCCAGATCGGCGCCTTCCTGGGCACGGCGCTCTCCGGCACGATGGCGGACGCCCTCCAGCCGGAGGTCGGCAGGGTCGATGCCTACCGCTGGGTGATCGCCGCGGCCTCGCTCGCCATGGCCTCCGCGGTCGCGGCGAGCGCCGGGGTGAAGTTGGACCTTAGGCCTGGTCAGAATCCGTGGAGAATTAGGAGGGAGGACCTCGGGACCATGTGGCGGCTGGTGGCGGCCGCCACGATGATAGGGGCGGGCGCCGGCTTCCTGATACCGTTCTTCCCGCTGCAGTTCAAGTACAGGTTCGGATCTAGCGCGTCCTACATATCGCTGCTGTTCTCGACGACAAACGCGGCCATGGCTGCGCTCATGCTCTACATGCCGGAGCTGGAGCGCAGGCTGGGATCGCTGAACGCCATAGTGGGATCCTGGGCCCTGGCCACGGCGCTCATGGTGATTATGCCGGCCTCATCCAGGACCCCGTTCGGGGAGGCGATGTTCTCCGCGCTCTACCTGGGGAGGACGACCGTGATGAACGCTATAGGGCCTGTTCAGTCGTCCTTCGAGCTCTCAATGCTGGCTCCCGATGAGAGGCCGGCGTTCTCCAGCCTGGAGACCATATCCTGGAACGCAGCCAACGCGGCCACGGTCGCGCTCGGGGGGCTCATCATGCAACAATCGCTCGATGCGCCATTCTACGTTTGCGGGACTTTCTACTCGGCCGCCGCCGCGTTCTATTACGCATCATTCAGGGGGAGCGCCGGAAGGCGGCCCCCGTGACCCCTCAGCGCAGCTCGCCGGGGCCCGGACGCGCGAGGGCCGGCCATCCATGCGCGGGGCTCGGGCGATAGGCCCCTTGGGGCCTCCGGGAGCGATCGTTGCACAACGTTTAAAGGAACCCCGTCCAGGCGATTCGAGGACCCACTTTGGTATATTATGAGGTGAGGCTGCACGGCAGGGGCGGGCAGGGCGCGGTCCTGGCCGGCCGCCTCCTGGGCGAGGCGCTGATGGGGGCCGGGTACTACGCCCAGTCCTTCCCCGAGTTCGGGGCGGAGAGGTCGGGGGCCCCCGTCACGGCGTTCCTGAGGGCCTCCGACTCCCCCATAGAGGTCCGCAGCCCGGTGGAGAGGCCGCACTACGTCGTGGTCATAGACCCCTACTTATCATTCGATCCACGCGTCGCCGAGGGGCTGCGCGAGGGCGGCTTCGTGGTCGCGAACTCCGCGGCGGAGCCGGGGAAGCTCCGGGAGCACCTGAGGCTGGGGGTCGGCTACAGGGTGGCGACCGTGAACGCGACCAAGATAGCCCTCGATGTCCTGGGCAGGAATAATCCCAATACCGCGGTCCTGGGGGCGCTGGCGGCCGCCACCGGCATGGTGGGAGTGGAGCAGCTGGCGGACGCCGCCAGGAGGGCCTTCCCCGGCAGGGTGGGGGAGCTCAACGCCGAGGCCATCAGGAGGGGGGCCGCCGAGGTGATGATAGCGTGAGCGACGGCCCGGGCGTCGGCAGGAGACCCACCCTCGCGTTCCCGATAAACCCGGGCGGATGGTACGAGGGAGGATCCAGCGTAGAGTATCACACGAACGACTGGCGCCTGGAGAGGCCCGTCGTGAACCTGGACAAGTGCGTGGGCTGCCTCTACTGCTGGATATACTGCCCCGAGCCTGCCATAGTCCCCCTGGACAGGGAGGGCAGGGGGCCGAGCAAGGTCAAGGTCGACTACGACCACTGCAAGGGGTGCGGAATATGCGCGCAGGTCTGCCCAACCAAGGCGATAGACATGGTCCCCGAGGAGGTGAGCGCGCGATGGAGGTCCAGCAGAGGGTCGACTCCGGCCTCAGCAGGGCATTCCTCACGGGGGACGACGCCGTGGCTCACGCTGTGAGGCAGTCCAACGTGGACCTGGTGGCGGCCTACCCGATCACGCCCCAGACGGTCATAGTGGAGAGGATAGCGGAGTTCGCTGCCAATGGGAAGTTCAAGGGCGAGTTCGTTCCGGTGGAATCCGAGCACAGCGCGATGAGCGCCTGCATAGGCGGCGCCCTGACCGGGGCCAGGGTCTTCACCGCCACGGCTAGCCAGGGCCTGGCCCTCATGCACGAGATGCTCTACGCCGCCAGCGGGCTCAGGCTGCCAATAGTCATGGCGGTCGCCAACAGGGCCCTGAACTCGCCGCTGAACATCCACGGCGATCACAGCGACATCATGGGCTCCAGGGACAGCGGATGGATACTGCTGTTCGCCGAGAACGTCGAGGAGGCTTACGACCGCGTCATACAGGCGTTCCGCATAGCCGAGGCGGTGAACCTGCCCGTCGCCGTCAACCTGGACGGGTTCACGCTGACGCACTCGGCGGAGGTCGTGCGCATGCTGCCCGACGACGCCGTGGAATCGTTCGTGGGCAGGCCGCCCCGCAGGCCCACGCTGCTGGACGATCCGCCGAAGAGCTTCGGCCTCATGTCGCTGCCGGACACCTATCAGTTCTTCAAGGAGGACCAGCAGCGCGCCATGGAGGGGGCGCCGCCCGCCATCAGGGCGGTGGAGGAGGCGTACCGGAAGATATCCGGCAGGGAGTACGGGCCCGTTAAGCGGTTCCTATCCGATGACGCGGACATAGTCATGGTCATGCTCGGGAGCTACGCGGGCACCGCGAGGGTCGCGGCGGCGCAGCTCAGGTCGGAGGGGATCAGGGCGGGCGTCGTCAGCCTCGGGTGGTACAGGCCATTCCCGGCGGACGAGCTGCTCAGGGCCGTGGAGGGGGCGGACTCCATAGTGGTCATGGACAGATCCGTCAGCTACGGCGCCTCGGCCCACCCGCTGGCCTCGGACGTGATGGCCGCGCTCTACAAGGCGGGCCTCAGGAAGAGGGTTCTGAGCGTCGTGTACGGGCTCGGCGGGAGGTGGTTCACGGAGGAGGACGCGAAGCGCCTGTTCAGGCACGCCGCCGAGCCGGGGCCCGACTTCGAGTCGTTCTTCTACTACGGGGGAGATTGATCGTGAGCGCGGGATCCGCCGAGCCCAAGGGTGAGGGGAGGGCCCAGGTGCGCAGCCTCCTCGAGATAGACCGCAGGGAGAGGCTGGCGCCCGGCCACAGGGCGTGCGCGGGGTGCGGCCCCATGATAGCGGTGCGCCAGATACTTCAGGCGTACCCCGAGGACCCCATAGTGGTGAACGCCACTGGTTGCGTCGAGGTCGTGACGAGTGTCTACCCGGAGACCTCGTGGCTGGTCCCCTGGGTCCACGTCGCCTTCGAGAACTCGGCCGCGGTGGCCTCCGGCGTGGAGGCGGCCATGAGGGCCCTGAGGAGGCGGGGCGAGATCGAGAGGGAGAGGCCGGTCGTGGTCTTCGCGGGCGACGGCGGCACGTTCGACATAGGGATCCAGGCGCTCTCCGGCGCCCTGGAGAGGGGCCACCGCATGCTGTACGTCTGCTACGACAACGAGGCCTACATGAACACCGGCATCCAGAGGAGCAGCGCCACGCCATACGGCGCGTGGACCACGACCAGCCCATACGGGAGCATTTGGCCCGGGAAGAGGGAGGCCAAGAAGGACATCGTGGCCATAGTGGCGGCGCACGGCGTGCCCTACGCGGCCACGGCGTCCATCTCGCACTGGAAGGACCTGATGACCAAGGTCAGGAAGGCGCTGAGCTACGACGGCCCCACGTTCCTCCACGTGTACGCGCCGTGCAACAGGGGATGGAGGTTCGATCCGTCGCTCACAGTCGAGGTGGCCAAGAGGGCCGTGGAGACCCGGTTCTTCCCGCTCTACGAGGTGGAGAACGGGCGCTACCGGATAACCCTCCCTGTGACGAAGCCGAGGCCGCTGGAGGACTTCCTGTCCATCCAGGGCAGGTTCAGGCACCTGCTGCTCCCGCAGTACCGGGAGGCGCTGGAGGAGCTCAAGAGGATGGTGGACGAGCGGTGGGAGAGGCTGACCAGGCTGGCGTCGGCGCGACGGGCCGAGTGAGGTTCAACGCCGCGAAAGCCAGGAGGGCACAGGCCCTCCTGGCCCGGCGCGTCTCCCTCAGGTCCGATCCCTCCCTGGGGAGGATCAGGCTGGTGGCGGGGCTGGACGTGGCCTACGCGGGCGGCCGCGCGTTCGGCGCGGCGGCGCTGGTGGACCTGGACGAGATGAGGACCCTGGAGCGCGCCGTATCGTCGCTCGAGGAGAGGGTACCGTACATCCCGGGCTTCCTCGCGTTCAGGGAGGCCGGCCCGATGATATCTGCGCTCAGGAGGCTCCGGGCGCGCCCCGACGCCATAATGGTCAACGGGCACGGGGTGGCGCACCCCCGGAGGTTCGGCATAGCCTCGCACCTGGGAGTGGTCCTCAACGTGCGCAGCATAGGGGTGGCCAGGAGCAGGCTGGTGGGCAGCGAGGCTGGCCGCTCGGTGATCCTGGACGGCGAGGAGGTGGCCAGGATACTGATCAACGGCAGGATGAGGATCTACGTGAGCGTGGGCCACGGGATCTCGCTCGACGAGGCCGTGGGGATAGTCGAGGCCGCCCTGACGCGGAGGGACAGCCTGCCCCTGCCCCTGCAGGAGGCGCACGAATCCGCGACGGCCGCCGCCAGGTCCCTCGCGCGGGGCGTATGACGAGCCTGGTGCCCTCGGCGACTTTGTACAGGGACGCGAAGCTGCCCTCCCTGACCGCCAGCTCCAGGTGGCCCTCGGAGTTCACCAGGACCGCTATGTCCCCCCTGGGCACGTCGGAGTAGGTCGCCACGTACCTGCCGCGCAGCACCTCGCCCGACTCGAGCTCTATCTCCAGCTGCGAGCCGCGGGGCCAGGGCGGCTCGCCCCGGAAGTCCGTGAAGGCGTTGCCGAACCCGTCGACGTAGACGATCCTGCACCTGATCGACCCCCCCTCGACCTCGGCCCCGCTTACGGCGAGCGAGACTGAGATCTCCGCCGGGGGGCCCAGGCTCCCGGGGTCCACGCCCCTGGCGACCATGGCGGCGGCGAGGGCGAATACGTCCCTGCCGTGGAAGGTGCTCGAGGCGCCGGGCGAGAGCGCGCCCAGGTCGATGACGCGCTCCACCCCGTCCTCGGACGCGGCCAGGCTGAGCAGCCCGTTGTCCGGCCCCACGAAGTAGTAGTTGCGCCCGACTATCAGCAGCCCCTTCCTCCGGGAGCCGACCCCCGGGTCCACGACCCCCACGAAAACGGTGCCCGGGGGGAACCACTTGTAGGCCTTCCAGAGCACGAAAGCCCCGCGCAGGACGTTGAAGGGCGGCACTTGGTGCGTGATGTCGATTATCCTCGCCTCAGGCATCGCGCGGAGGATCACGCCCTTCATGCTGGCGACGAAGTAGTCCGCGGTTCCGAAGTCCGTGAGGAGGGCTATTATCCCGGAGGGCATCATGGGGCCGCCCCCACTGGCCCCGATCCCGCAGTTATCCTTTTCTCGCTCCGAGGCCCCGGTCGGCGCGTGATCGGGATCAGGGAGGGGCTTGAGCGCGTGTCCAGCTGCCTGCGCCCCGTGCAGGGCGACGAGGAGCTCAGCGTGTGGGAGGCGAGGGGCCGCGTGCTGGCCGGCGAGGTGAGGTCCCCGGGGGACTATCCGCCGCTGCCCAAGGCCGAGTACGACGGGTACGCGCTCAGGTCGCGGGAGTCGCCGGGGGAGTTCCGCGTGGTGGGCAGCGCCCTCCCGGGCTCGAGGGCCCCGGAGCTGGGCCCCGGGGAGGCCATCTACGTGACCACCGGCGCCTACCTCCCGGGGGACCTGGACGCTGTGATACCGCAGGAGGACGCGGAGGTCGTGGAGAGGGGCGGCGCGAGGTACCTGGCGGTGGCACGGCGGATCGAGCCCTGGAGCTACGTGGACCCGCCGGGCTATCACGCCAGGAGGGGGGAGCTCCTGCTGCCGGGCGGGAGGGTGCTGACGCGCCTGGACCTCGTGGCGCTCGCCAGCGTGGGCGTGGACCTCGTCAGGGTGAGGCGGCGCGTGAGGGTGACGGTCCTGAGCGTGGGCTCCGAGCTCTCGGGCGACAGGACGAGGGCCCCCTCGGCCATAATCAGCGAGGGCGGGACCCCCGAGTCCAACTCCGTGCTCCTTTCATGGTACCTCGAGGCCAGGGCGCCGTTCGCGGAGCTCGTGGCCTCCAGGGTGGTGCCCGACGACCCGGCGGAGATCGCCCGCGAGGCCGAGGAGGCGCTCTCCAGCTCGGACGTGCTGGTGACGTTCGGCGGCAGCGGCCCCGGCTCCATAGACTTCACGAGGAGGCTCGTCGAGGGCTCCGACTGTAGCGTCGGGGACCTCAGGATGAAGCCGGGGAAGCCGGCGAAGCTGGCGGTCAGCGGGGGCAGGCTCCTGGCGGTCCTGCCCGGCCATCCGCTGGCGGCGCTGCACGCGCTCACGAGGCTCCTGGATCCGCTCATCCACATGGTCGCCGGGGCCGAGTGGCGCCCCTGGCCCGGCGTGACCGCCGTCCTGGCGGAGGACCCGCCGGAGAGGAGGATCGGGTTCTCCCAGCAGTACCTGGTGAGGCTCTCGAGCGAGGGCGGGGAGCGCGTCGCCAGGATCATCTACAAGCACGGGACCGGCGTGACGTCGAAGCTCGCCGGGGCCGACGCGCTGCTGAACCTGGATGAGGAGGAGGCGCCGCGGCGCGGCGACCGCGTCGAGGTGGCGCTCATAACCTAGCGCCCGCCCCCGGCGCCCGGGAGCTTGCTCAGGAAGCTGGCCATTATGCCCCCGTCGCCGAGGGACGCTAGCTCCTCCCTGCTCCACCTCCCGCCGGTGCATATGCGCGGCAGCAGGATGTCCAGCACGTTCTCCTCGGAGAAATATATTATGCCGGACGAGACCCCTATTATGGGCTTCCCGTCCAGATAGGCCAGCATGCTCATGGTCGTGGGCTTCACCGGGAAGCCGTAGAGGACTAGCCTGGCGCCGGTGGCCAGTATCGCCCTGGGGGTCACGTCCGTGGGGTCCACGCTCATCCCGCCCGTGACCACCACGAGGTCGTTTCCGGAGGCGGCGCCCGCGATCGCCGAGGATATCGCGCGCTCGTCGTCCGGCACCACGGTCTTGCCCGCCAGGGAGCACCCGTAGCGCTCCAGCTTTGACCTGACGGGGCGCTCCGCCAGGTCCTCTACGCGCCCCTCGTAGACCTCGGTCCCGGTCACGACGAGCCAGGCCCTGAGCCCCAGCGGGGGCCTGACGGACACCGATGCGCGGACCATACCCCTCGCGCGCTCCATGTCCGCGCGCGACAAGTAGAGCGGGACGAGCTCGACTATCGCCACGAGGTCGCCCGCCCCGACCCAGGAGCCGCCGCGCCTCGACATGACGCGGAAGTCCGTGCCGGCGTTGATGGCCGCCAGGAGCCCGCCGTCGACGGAGAGGTAGCCCGCCCTGGACGCGTGGATGAAGGCCTTGCCCTCCCCGGCGTAGCGGGCCTCCACCCCTTCCCCGGAGATCGCGCGCGCGATCCCCATCACGGCCTCATCCTCCCAGACCACGTCGGCGCCCGCCCCGCCCGGCTCGAGGACCGCGACGTAGTCGTGGCCCGCCCTCCTGAGCGCCTCAACGTGCGACTCCGTTATCACGTCGCCGCGCCTCAGCACCGGGCCCTTGGAGGAGGCCGTCACCGCCGTCACGTCGTGGGCCGCGCGCATGCCCACCGCGTCCTCGACCCTGACTATCCTCCAGCCTTCGGCCACGCACGGACTGAGGGCGTCCCCCATATAAGCCTAACGAAATCGGTTGGTGTTATTCATGTTTCATCCAATTACGTTTAGCCGCCCAGGGTGTACATGGGCCTGATGACCGCGGGGAGGTTCCCCGACCTGATCATGTACTTGACGCCGCCGTCCTTGGCGGCCACCGCCTCGCGTATCAGGCGCTCTATCTCCTCGTCGGGCGCGCCTCCCCTGAGCGCCGACCTCAGGTCGAACTCCTTGGGGCTGAACATGCACGGCACTATCCTGCCGTCGGCGGTCAGCCTTATCCTCTCGCAGTCGTCGCAGAAGGGGGAGGTTATGGAGGCTATGAAGCCCACGCCGCCCGCGGATCCCCTGAACGCGTAGTTCATGGAGGTGCTCCCCCTCTCGCGGGGCAGCGGCACCAGGTCGAATTTGCCCCTCAGCGACTCGTAGATCTCGCGCCAGGACACGACCCTGTCCATCCTCCACGAGCCCTTACCATCGAACGGCATGAATTCTATGAACCTCACGAAGATGCCCTTCTCCCTGGCGAACTCGGCGAGGCGAGGCGCCTCGTCCTCGTTGAGCCCCCTCACGATCGTCGAGTTCACCTTGACGGGGGAGAGCCCGGCCGAGATCGCGGCGTCTATGCCGCGCAGGACCCTGTCGAGCGCGTCGACGCCGGTTATGGCCCTGAACCTGGCGGCGTCCAGGCTGGGCAGGCTGACGGTGACCGCCTGGAGGCCGGCCCCCCTGAGGGCGCGGGCCTTCTCCTCGAGGAAGAAGCCGTTGGTCGTCATGCTGATGGCATCCACGCCCGGGATGCCGGCCATCATCGAGATCAGCCTCTCCACGTCCCTCCTCATCAGCGGCTCCCCGCCGGTCAGCTTGACCTTGCTCACGCCCATCGAGGCGAGTATGCGCACGACGCGCGCAATCTCCTCGTACCTGAGGACGCGCTCCCTCTCGAACCACTCGGGGGCCACCGGCATGCAGTAGACGCACCGGAAGTTGCAGCGCTCCGTCACCGAGATCCTGACCTTCCTTATGATCCTGCCGAACGAGTCGACGAGCGGGCGGGCGCCCCGCGATCCCTGCTCGGAGGGGGACGACACGGGCGGAGGGGGATGCACCCCTAATTAACCCTACCAGAGGATCCGCCGCGGCGTCGGTCCCCGCCGCCAGGCGCCCTCTTCACCTTCCTGAGCACGCGGACATCGGATATGCGCGTCCAGGGGTAGTTGCCATCCTCGTCCTTCTCGAGGTACTTCACCATGTCCCAGACGTTCAGGAGCGCCGCCGTGACCCCGTTGAGCGCCTCCATCTCCACGCCGGTCCTGGCGATCGCCCTGACCGTGACCGTGACCCTGACCCCATCGTCCTCCAGGGCCACGTCCGCGTCGACGCCCGTGAGGGGCACGCTGTGGCAGAACGGCAGGTCCTGCGGGGTCCTCTTCGCGGCCTCTATCGCGACCACCTTGGACACGATTATCGGATCGCCCTTCTTCACCTCGCCGCGCCTGATAGCCTCCAGCGTGCGGTCCCTGAGCAGTATCTTCCCGGTGGCTGTCGCCTCGCGGTAGACCTCGTCCTTGCGCGTGACATCGACCATCATCGATCGGCACGGGCCGCCGCGGGACATAAAAGCGTGTCGTGGGCCCCGGGATTCAAGTTAAATCGATGGCCGCGATGGACGGCGGCGTGGGACATCCGACTCCCAGCGTCGAACCGGTATTCGCGATCCTGGTGACCAGCGACAGCAGGTTCGAGTCCGCGCTCGCGGGCTCGCCCTACGAGGACGAGAGCGGATCCCTCGCCGCTGACCTCCTGCGGAGGGAGGGCTTCAGGGTGTTGGGCCCGATCCTGCTCCCGAACGACGAGCTGGTGATAGCTGGGATGGCATCCCACATAGTCGACAGGGGCCTGGCGAACGCGGTGCTCATCGTGGGCGGCACCGGCGCGTCGCCCAGGGACGTAAGCTCGGACGCCGTGGAGGAGATGTGCGACCGCCTGCTCCCGGGCTTCGGGGAGGCCTTCAGGGCCATGACGATGGACGAGGACGTGTCGAAGTCCATACTGACGAGGGCCGTGGCGGGCCTGTGCGACGGCGCAGTGGCCTTCGCGGTGCCGGGCAGCCCGGCCGCGGTGGAGCTGGCTGTGAAGCGCCTGATAGCGCCGACCATCAGGCACCTGCTGGGCGAGCTCATGAGGTAGGGAGAGCTGCGATGCGGGCGAATCCGCCGGGCCCCGTCGACCGCCCCGCCCCGCGGGTGGGGACTCTCGAGGGGCGCGGGCACTCGCCCCCCGAGGCCGGGGGAGGTGGGGGTTCCCGGCGGGTGGCGCGCCCCTCCCTGGAGGGTCGCGCGGGGGAGAGGCCGCGGCGATGCTGGAGGGGGAAACGGGACGGGGGACGCCGGGCGGGTGAGGGCGGGGCCCTTCGAGGTCTCCGTGCTGGCGGCGGACAGCATGGGGGTCCGCAGCCTGGCCACGCTCGTGGACGCGTGCGGGACCCTCATCGGGCTGGACCTGGGCGCGTCAATAGCGCCCCGGCGCTACGGGCTCCCTCCCCACAGGAGGGAGCTGGAGGCCCTCTCGAGGGCCAGGTCGGCTGTGGCGGAGGCCGCCCGGAAGGCCGAGGTGATCGTGGTGACGCACTATCACTACGACCACTACATGAGGGACGAGCCGGAGGTCTACCGCGGTAAGAGGCTCCTTCTGAAGAATCCGTCCAGCGATGTGAACAGGAGCCAGAGGTGGAGGGCCAGGGTGTTCCTGGAGGGCATGAGGGTCATGAGGATCGCGGAGGTGCACTACGCCGACGGCGGATCGTTCGATCTGGGAGGGCCCAGGATAGAGTTCTCGAGGGCCGTCTGGCACGGCGAGCCGGGGACCCCGGTGGGCAGGGTGGTGATGGCGAGGATAAGCTGCGGCGGGGAGTCGCTGATCTTCGCCAGCGACGTCCAGGGGCCGGCGGATCCAGGCGCGCTGGGAGAGCTGGAGTCCTGGAGGGGGGCCAGGCTGCTGGAGCTCAGCGGGCCCCCCACATATTTCGCAGGGCTCAAGGTCCCCGAGAGCGCCGTCGACGCGGGCCTCGCGGGACTCATGCACCTGATAAAGTCGGAGGTGGCCGAAACGATAATCGTCGACCATCACCTGCTGAGGGACCTGAACTACAGGGGCTACATCTCGGGGCACGAGGAGGAGGCGGCGAGGAGGGGCCTGAGGCTGGTGACGGCCGCCGAGTTCATGGGGCGCGAGGTGGAGCAGCTGGAGGCGCTGAGGCGGAGGCTGTGGTCGGAGCCCGGGTCGGGATCCGTCGGATTCGAGGCGGATGAGGAGGGGGAGCGACCGGCTCCGACATCGCGCGGCCAGGCAGCGCTGCTCGACGGATCTCCTGAGCACGGGCTCCGACATCGCGCCTATCAGCCTGTCCACCTCCCTGCCGTCCTCGAAGAATATCAGGGTGGGTATGCCCATGATCTCGTACCTGTAGGCTATGTCGGGGTTTTCGTCGACGTTCACGCGCGCGAAGATCACCCTGCCCGCGAACCTCTTGGCCAACCTGATCACTATTGGCTCTATCAGCTTGCAGGGATAGCACCACTCGGCCCAGAAGTCCACTATCACGCAGTGGTGGCTGGAGATGAAGCCGTCGAAGTTGTCCACGCCCAGCTCCACCGGCTCGTCGTAGACCTCCTCCCGCGCCGGCGCCTGGGGCGCTGAACTCGCCAGCCTCCTCAATATCCTCTCCTTTATCTGCTCCTCGAGATCGTCCGAGCCCATGGCGGGGCGCGCCGGCGGCGGGCGTTAAACGCCTTTCGGACGATCCCGCTGGGCCGGGGCGAGCAGGCCCGAGGCCAGCACGTAGAGCGAGCCTGCCGACATCGCGGCCGCGGTGGCCGGCGGCAGCAGGGGAGAGGCGAGCGCGAGCGCGGAGATCGCCGCGAGGCCGATGGAGTACATGGTGCGATCGGTGCGGAAGGGGCACGTCGATAGGCCGCGGCCGAGGTACGCCGCGGCGGCGGCCGAGGCGGCCAGGGAGAGCAGCGCCGACGTCATCGGGTATCCGAGGAAGCCGGCCAGGGACGCTGCAAGGTAGCCCGACGGCAGCAGCAGCTCGTGCGCCCTGCGCGCCCTCCAGCTGGCCACGATGGAGGCCGCGGCGGCGACTATGGGGAGCGCCGGCTGATTGGTCGAGAAAGCCACGACGGAGGCCAGCGCGATCGCGCCGCCCCGCGTGCGCGCGGCGAGCGCCAGGGCCGCGGCCATCGCTACCTGCAGCAGGAAGGACGAGGGGGGAAGGGCGGCCGCCGCGGCCGCGAGCGCGATCGTGAGCGCCAGCAGGACGGTTCCGAGGCGGCCGCCGGGGGCGTAGGCAGCAGCCGCGTACGCGATCAGGGTGCCCGCGGCGGACGCCAGCAGCGCTGGGCTCGGGGAGGGGTAGAACGCGAGGGTGGCCAGGGCCACCGACAGCAGCACCGAGGCCACCGCCAGGAGTTCCCCGCGGGCGGGCCCGCTCATCGACCGCTCCCCCCATCAGGGGATGCCGAGGGCGCCCTCGAGCGCCTCGAGCAGGAAGATCACCGCCAGGAGGGGGCTCGCCATCTTGAATATGGCCCTGGCCGCGTCCCTGCTCGGGGACCTCCTGAACCCCTCGACGCTCCTGATGGCCAGCGCGGATAGCGCGCTCGCGGCCGCGGCCGCGAGCAGCCCCCTGCGCGTGAGCGCGAAGTACGCCCACGAGAGCGCGGGCATCGCCGCGATCGCGCCCTCCGCGTACGCGGCCGCCTCGGATTGCCCCCTGATGACCGGCATCATCGGTATGCCCGCCAGCCTGTAGTCCTCCAGGTAGTAGGTGGCTATGAACCAGATGTGCATCGGTATCCAGGCGAGCACCACCGCCGAGAGCACGAGCCCCGCGGCGGTGAAACCGCGGGCCAGGGCCCATCCGCCGAGGGCGGGCATAGCGCCCGCGATCCCCCCGAGCGCCACGCTGTAGGGCGTGGCGCGCTTCGCAATGTTCGTGTACACCAGGATGTCCGAGAGGAAGCCCACCAGTATCGTGAGCGCCAGGGGGCGCGACCAGGCCGAGGATATCGCGAGCGCCGCCAAGAACGCTGAGGCGGCGAGCGCGGCCGCCGCGCCCGGGGGCACCGCGCCCGACGGTATGGGCCTCCTGGAAGTCCTCGGCATGACCGAGTCTATGTCGCGCTCCAGGTACATGTTGGCGGCGGTGGTCCCGGATATCGCGAGGCCCTCCGCGGCGGTGAGCACCGCCAAGTCCGGGAGCGACCTGCCGCCGGCCGCCAAGTAGGCGCAGTAGGCCGTGAACATGAGCAGCAGCGTCTGGGGAGGCTTCACGAGCCCCCCCAGATCGGCGAGCCTCACGCGGCCCGGAGGCGCCCGGAGTTATAATAAGCTTGATCGAGCTCCTGGGCTAACGCTTATTAGGAAGGAGCCCCGGGAGCATCGCGGTGGTCATGGCAAGCCAATCCGCAAGCTCGTGATGTTTGACCTGGAGGGCGTCCTGACGCCCCACGAGTTCCTCCTCGAGCTCGCGGAGCGCGCTGGAAAGTATGAGGAGGTCCTGAGGGAGTTCCGCGATGGGATAAATGGGCACCGCTCCTGGCTCGAGAGCCTGAGGAGGAGGATAGAGATACTGCGCGGGACCCCGCGGGAGCTCGCGGAGGAGGTGGCCTCGCGCGTCGACTTCGAGCCCGGGGCCGCCGAGCTGACCCGCGAGCTCAAGGAGGCTGGGTGGCTCATCGCGATAATCTCCGGGGGATTCGACCTGCTGAAGCCGGCGCTGGACCGCGGGGGACTGAGCTATGATAGGTTCCTGTCCCACAGGCTCCTGTTCGAGGACGGACGCCTGAAGGACGTGGAGCTGAGGTTCCCGGACAAGGGCGCCGCGGCTAGGTCGCTGAAGGACGAGCTGCGCCCCGGCTTCGTGGTGGCTGTCGGCGACGGATGGAACGACATCCCGATGCTGGCGGAGGCGGACCTGGCGATAGGATTCCGCCCGAAGCCGGTGCTCGAGGGGTACGTGCACATGAGCGCGTCGAGCATCGAGGAGCTCTCCAGGGTGCTGCTCAGCGGGCGCCTGGAGGCGGCGGCGGAGCGCGGGGAGGAGGCCGGGCAGCGGGGGCGACGCGCGTCGCTCCTGGAAGACGCCCCAGCTGGAGAGGGCGCGCATGTGGGACGGCAGCTGGGACACGACGCCGAGCCCGGGCGAGTACAGGCCGCAGCCCAGCACCTCCCCACCGCGCCTCACGATGACGTATCCCGGTTCGACGGGGAACTCGCCCCTGACTATGCCCCCGCTCATGAACGCTATCACCTGCGCGTCGTCCCCCAGCTCCACGACGTTCTTGGTGGCCAGGTGCCCCACGAGCCTCAGGAAGGCGCTGGTGGGCTTCGGCCCCCGGCCCCTGCCCCTGAGGCCCCTGATCGCGCGGATCCCTGCCGACTCCGTGCACCGGACGGATCCGGGCACGGCGGGGTCGCCGCTGAACACCCAGTAGCTGTCGCCCCCCACGAAGACCGAGTATCCCCTGAGCGCCTCCCTGGGTATCCCGAACCTGCCCTCCAGGAGGGCCAGGAACTCCTCCAGCTCGTGGGGCTCGGCGGGCCGCGGGCTTCCTGAGCAGCGCAATGAACATGCCTCCCGTGTCGTTCAGGTGGGGGTACACCCTAGCGGCGCGCTCGACCTGCGGCGAGAACCTGTAGGTCCTGCCCCTCTCGTCGGTCCACGAGGTGATGCCCGGCTCGAACCTCACGGGGAGCCTGAGGTCCTCGACCTCCGCGCCCAGCGAAACGGCGTGATCCACGACCAGCTCGGCCTCCTCGGGCGCGAACGTGCAGACCGAGTACACCAGGAGTCCGCCGGGGGCCAGGAGCTCGAAAGCCCTGCGGACCAGCGCCCTCTGGAGCCTGGAGAGCTGCCTTATCTGGTTCAGGGTCAGCCTGGCGACGCTCTCGGGCGATCTCCTGGCTATCCCCTCGGAGCTGCAGGGCGCGTCCAGCAGCACCTTGGGGAACTGGATGGAGGAGGCGAGGCGCCTGCCGTCCTCCCTGACCACCACCACGTTGGTTATCCTGAGCCTGTCGACGTTGGACCTCAGGGCTCCTATCCTCTCGTAGTCCACGTCGTTCGCCACTATCGTGCCAGTGTTGAGCATCATCTGGGCCATCTGGGTCGTCTTGCTGCCGGGCGCCGCAGCGACGTCCAGCACGAGATCGCCTGGTCCCGGCGAGAGGGCCAGCGGGGGGAGCGCGGATGATAGCTCCTGCACGTAGTAGTAGCCGAGCAGGTGCTCGAGGGTCCTCCCCGGGTTCCCGACGGGCCCGGGGTCCTCTATGCGCAGGAACCAGGGGTGCCAGGGCACCCGGCTGAGCCTCATGCCGAGCGCTGAGAGGCGCGATGACAGGGTCTCGGGGTCGATCAGGAGGGTGTTCGCCCTGATCGTGGGCTTCAGCGGGGTCAGCTGGCTCGCAATGAACGCGTCGAAGTCCGGCACTATCCCCCTGTAGCGCGATAGGTGGGCGATGAGGCGATCGCGGACGCCGGGGACGGGGCTCAAGCCGCTCACCTGCAGGGGCGCAGGACGAGCTCCTCCGCGAGGGCGCGGGCCAGCGGCCCCAGGACAGGCCCCAGCGACCTGGAGATGGCGGCGCGGGCCTCCTCCGGGGGCAGGTCCCGCGGGGCCCGGCCCACGATCCATATCAGGCTGTCGAGGTGGAGCGGGGGGATCCCGCTCCCGCGCGAGACCTCGAACCAGGCGCGCCTGGCGACCTCCGGGCGCGACATGATGGCCCTCACGGGGTCGACGGCCGGGGCGACCTCCAGCAGGCCCGAGGAGTGGGAGACGCAGGAGACCCGCACGTCGACGGGGATCCCCACGTGGAAGGGGAGGACCGCGCCGGGGCATTCGGTGCCCCTGCAGGCGTAGTACGCCATCTTGAGCGAGAAGACTATCGTCTTGTCCTGCGGATCCTGGCCGAGAGCCGCGGCCAGCGCCGAGAGGAGCGCGCGGGGATCCCCCAGGATCGCCTCCGAGGGGAATTCGACCAGGCGGCGGAGCGCGGGGGCGGCCGCCAGCGCCCTCTCCAGCCTGCGCGCCTTGGCCTCCCTCGCGATGATCCCTCCCCTGCACGAGCGGAGGAACTCCCCGACGGCGGCGACGGCGGCAGCGGGGTCCCCCGGGCACTCCTTCCGCTCGAAGAAGTCGCGATAGCACGCCCACCACTCCTCGCCCCTCATCGCCAGCCTGTAGCTGATCAGGGCGGTCAGGAGGGAGCAGAGAGACCCGGGGCCGGCGCCCCAGCGGCGGGCCACGTCAGACGCGAACCTGAGCTGCGGGTCCAGGGACTCCTCGACCTCCATGACCCTCTCGAGGCCCACCGACCCGAAGGCCGCCGAGAGGGCCCGCGCCCTCCCCTCCGAGAGTTCGACGCGAACGCCCATGCCTAGCACTGCCCTCGGGCGCTGCGGGGCCGGATCGCCGCGATACCCTGACGACGGCCGTCAGCCCCTGGAGCTCGCCCCTCCTGCTCCTCACGGCCGCCTCCTGGAGCTCTTCGAACGCGAAGACGTCCTTCGGTATGCTCATGTCGATCCTCTTCGCGACCTCTATCATCCTGTATATGGAGCTCCTCCTGACGTTCTGCACGGTGCGTATGGTCCTCCCCCAGAGGTTCCCGTTGTAGTCCGATATCGTTATCGGCGTCGAGAATATCTGCGAGAGGACGAGGACGCCGCCGGGCGCCAGGGACCTCAGCGCCTTCTCCACGGCGTCGCCGACTGCCGGGAACGATATTATCGCGTCCAGGGGCTCGGGCGGACCCTCCTCGAGCATGTTCCCCACCCACTTGGCCCCCAGGGACTCCGCGACCTCCCTGTGGGCCCTCGATCTGGTGCTGACGTAGACGTCTATCCCCATGCCCCTGGCGACCTTCATCACGTAGTAGGCGGTGGGGCCGAACCCGAGCAGGCCCAGGCGGTCCCCCGGGCCGACCTCCGCCAGCTCGAACGCCAGATAGCCCGTCATCCCCGGGCACATCATGGGCGCCAGGTCCTCGAAGTCCAGCGGCACGCCCTCGAGGGGCACGGCGAAGCCCTCGTCCGCCACCACGTACTCAGCGTAGCCGCCGTCGACGTCCCAGCCGGTCCTGACTATGTGGGGGCAGTGGTTCTCGCGGCCGCTCACGCACATCCTGCAGTGGCCGCACGCCCCGTAGATCCACGTGAGGCCGGCCCTGTCGCCGGGCCTGAAGCGGGTGACGCCCTCGCCCACCTCGTCCACGACGCCGGCTATCTGGTGCCCCAGGATCACCGGGGACTTGTGGAGGGGCAGGTCCCCCTCCGCTATGTGCAGGTCGGTGCGGCAGATGCCGGTCGCCCTTATTTTTATCCTGACCTGGCGCGGGCCGGGATGGGGAGTGGGGTAGTCCTCGACGAGCTCCAGCGGCCTCTCCTCAATCTTGGCCTGCCTGCGCAGGACCCATGCCCTCATCAGCCCGCGCCATCGCGCGCCGCGACATAAGCTTTAGCAGGAGGGCGATCGCCTCGGATGACCTCCGGCATGTACCTCCTCACGACGCCCTCGTAGTCGTCCCTCAGCGCCTTAGTCGCGGCGGGGAGCCACTGGAGTATGTCCTCCGCCGTTATCCCGTCCTCGCCCTTCGCGGCCGCTGCCAGGTCCCCGGAGAGGCCGTGCACGAAGACGCCGGCGCGGACGGCGTCGCCCGCCTGGAGCCCCAGGCCGTACATGGCGGCTATGGTGCCGGTCAGCACGTCGCCGGAGCCCGCCGTGGCCATGCCCGAGTTCCCGCTCATGTTTATGAACGACCTGCCGTCCGGGTAGGCTATCACGCTGTGGGCGCCCTTGAGGACCACATAGGAGTTCAGCGAGCGCGCGGCCTCCACGGCCACGTCCACCCTCCTGGACTCCACGTGCTCGACGGTCCTCCCGAGCAGGCGCGCCATCTCCCCGGGGTGGGGGGTCACGATGGTGGGCGCCTTCCTCGACGCCAGGACCCCCGGGTCCCTGGAGACCGCGGTGAGGCCATCCCCATCCACTATGAGGGGGCGATCCACCTCGGGCACCAGCTCGAGGACGAGCGACTGGGCATCCGGGTCCAGCGACATCCCCGGCCCCAGTATCACGACGTCTATCCCGTATTCGTCTATGAGCTCCAGGATCCGGGACTTGTTGGAGGACGCCAGCGCGCCCCCCTCGGTCTCGTCCATCGGTATGTAGACGACCTCGCTCGCCCTGGCGGCGATGAAGGGTATGACCGACCTCGGCGCGGCGAGCCTGGAGTAGCCGCCCCCCGCCTTCAGGAAGGAGAGGGAGGAGAAGTAGGGCGCGCCGTAGTAGTTCCTCGCGCCTGCCACCGCGAGCAGCTTCCCGAAGGTCCCCTTGTGGCCCCAGGGGGGCCTCCAGGGGAGCCTGGGGGGCTCGTTGAGCTCCGTGGTTATCTCTGGGGACTCGTAGAGCTCGGGCGGGAACGATATGTGCGAGACGATGAGCCTCCCGCCGTAGTAGTACCCCGGGTAGAGGATGTTCCCGAGCTTCGGCAGGCCGAACGTCACGGTGTAGGTGGCGCGGACCGCGGCGCCGTGCACGATGCCGTCGTCGCCGCCCACGCCCGAGGGGATGTCGACGCTGAACACGACCTTGCCGGCGCGGTTCACCTCCTCTATGACGGACCTGTGGATCCCGGAGACGTCCCTGGAGAGGCCCGTCCCGAAGAGCCCGTCCACGACCGCGTCGCACCGCTCCAAGGAGGACCTCAGGCCGTCGAGCGGGGACCCCTCGGACAGCACCTCCACCGGGATCCCGGCGCGCCTGACCATCTCGTAGTTCTGGAGGGCGGGGCCGCGATAGCCCGACGGATCCCCCACGACGAACACCTGGACCGAGCCCCCGCTCGAGTGGAGCTTCCTGGCGACCACGAGCGCGTCGCCCCCGTTGTTCCCTATGCCCGCCACCACCGTGAAGCGCCTCCCCCTGACGCCGAGCTCGCGGAGTATCACGAAGTACACCGCGTGGCCCGCGTTCTCCATGAGCAGCAGGTGATCGACGCCGTACTTGGAGGCCGCGGCCGAGTCCAGGCCGCGCATCTGCTCGACGGTGCTGACCTTCATGCCCGCGCGGCGATCGGGGGACGGTGCCGAATATACCCTTCCGCAGCAAGGGATATTTGGGACCTCCGCCATCATCGTCCAGTGCCTTCGGAGGAGGTCGCGGCGGGCAAGCTCGGGGGGCTGGTGGACTGCGAGGTCCAGTGCGCGGGCGCGTGCGAGAAGGTGAGGGACTTCGAGTCGTACAACGAGTGCATGAACAATTGCATCAAGGAGTGCGCGGAGGCCCTGGAGAAGCCGCTGAAGCGCTGAGCGGCGCGCAACGGGTCAACCGGAAGGCGGGTCAGGAACGCCCATCGCTCATCACGCGTCAGGACTTAAAGGAGTCCTCATCCCCTGGATTGAGGGGGCCGCGGGGCCTTTAAGGGTTCCGGGAGAGGCCCCCTAGCCCAGGAAGGCGTCGTGGAAGTTCCCCGCGATCACTGACTCCAGGGACTCCCGGGACATCCCCCTGAGCTCGGCGATGGACTCCAGGAGCCCGGGTATCATTGAGGGGGAGAGCCTCATGCCCCTGTACTCGTAGGGGCCGTCGCTCTCCACCAGGAGGGAGCGCAGGGGTACGGAGGCCGCCAGCGCGGCGTGGCGGCGCTGGACCTTCGCGGCCACGTTGATCGACACGTAGAATCCGTAGCCGGATATCCTCTCGGCGAGCTCCTGCGGCCCGTTGTACCAGTGGAAGACCGCGGACCTGACGTCGTGCCTGAGGACGAGGTCCAGGCACCGATCCCAGGCGTCCAGGCAGTGCAGGTTCACGGGCTTATCGTACTCCCTGGCAAGCCTGAGCTGGCGCGTGAAGGCCTCCAGCTGAACCGGCAGGTCGCCGCGGCGGCCGTCCATCCCTATCTCGCCCAGCCCGTCCGCCTCGGGCGCCATCGACTCTACCGTGGCGAAGTCCTCCTCGCGGGCGGAAGCCGCGCTCCAGGGGTGGATGCCGACGAAGCCGAGCGTGCCGCGCCTGGACCTGGCGAGTTCCAGCGTGCGTGCCGAGTCCTCCGCGTCCTCCGAGACGGCCGCTATCAGGAGGCCCTCGAAGCCGGCCATCTCCTCCGCCCCGAAGCCGGCCAGGTGGCAGTGGGCGTCGGTTATCACGCCGGGGAGATCGGGGGCGCGCGATATAATCGGTTGCCCGCGCGGATGTTTCGTCGATTGCCGAAGCGAGGCGCGGGCCGGCGATACATTAATAAGGAGGCCTTTCCAAAAGAGCAGACGTGAACGGGTGGCATGTTGGCGAGAAACCGAATAAGATGGCAAGTAGTGAGATATATGGCATAAAGATAAGGGTCATGACTAATGATAAGATGAAGGTGATAGCCGCGGCGGCCGCGGCCCTGGGGAGGGGGCTCCTGCGCCTCTGCGCGGCGGACGCCGGGAACGGGAGGGTGGAGATCACCGCGTACGCGGCGGCCGAGTCCGCGGAGGCCCTCAGGAGGGCCGCCTCCGGGATCCCCGGCGCCGCGGGGGCGGAGGTCTGGAGCGCGGACGGGGATCCGGTGCTGGCCTCGAGCAGGGGGTCCGCGGACCTGCTGGTGCTCCCGACCGACGTCCTGCTGTACATGTCGGAGTCCATGGGGGACATGCTGGGCCCGGCCGGGGCGGCCCTCAGCTTCCACGTGGCCTACAAGATCGGGGAGAGGCTCATGGACGTGATGAGCTCCGCCAGGGAGCCCAGGGAGCTCGGGGAGGCGGCCCTCTACGTCGAGAGGGCGCTGGACGTCTACGGGTTGGGGGACGCGGAGATAGAGGTCTCCGACGAGGTGCCGGTGCGCGTCAGGGCGGTCGTCAGGCCGAGGGAGAGGGGGTTCAACGAGGCCTCGGCGGGCATGGTGAGGGGGCTCGTGGCCGGGATGCTCTCCAGGGCCCTCGGGAGGCCCCTGTCGGTCGGGTCCCAGACGGTGGAGTCGGGCGTGGCGCGCTTCGAGCTGGTGGAGGGCGGAGGGGCGCCCTGGCGAGCCGTCCCGGGACGCCGCGATTTCCTTTGGAAAATCGATGAATGATTAATTATTGTATTAAGGAAACCGAAAAACATATCAGTAAGTATTTTACTTTCCGTGAATCGGAATGGACGCGAAGGAGCTCGTTATAAAGGTCGCGCCCGTGGCGGCGCCCATAGCGATATCGGCCGCGCTGACCCTCGTGCTGGGGGTCCCGCACCCCTATGGTGTGATAGTGGGAGGCGCAAACGTAAGCGGAACCTGAGCCGAATTCTCTTTTATTTCGATATTTAATATTCTACAAATATCTCATCCATTTTCCCATATTAAGATGCATGGAGAGTGAGTCACCGACTGGCTACGCTGGGCCCGCGCCCCTTATCCTCGGCGGCGCCGGATCCCGGGGACGCGCTCGGCGTGCCCTCCACCATCGCGCGCACGGCCCTGAGCTTCTCGATGAGCTCATCCACCTTAACGGTCCACGATTCGCTCTCCCTGTTGTAGAGCTCGAGAGGCACCGTCATGCTAGCCGACTCGCGGGCGTCGAGCAGCCTGAAGGATGCCGCGTCCAGCGCCCCGAGCTCCGAGAGCCTGTCGCGCATCCAGGTCATCGATTGATTGAAGTAGTTCGGGGGCATCGGAGCCTGCAATATGTAGACCAGCTCGCCGTCCTCGAGGAGCCTGCTCGAGTACGCGAAGGGCAGCGCCTCCACGCGCCTCCTCAGCTCATCCACGTCCCTCCTCCGGATCCCGGATACGACCATCTCTAGATAGGTAACTGTGTTCGTCTTCGCGTAGGAGCCGCCCCACCACCTGAGCACATATTTCCTCACGATCCCGTTCCCCACGACGTGCCTGTTGAAGTGGTACGCGAGGGTCTTCTCGTTCACGCCCGTCCTCTCCGCGATCTCAGCGACGGGCCTCCTCGCATCCTGCTGCAGCTCAGCGAGTATCGCGAGGTCGTAGTAATCGAACTCGGCCCGGGGCGGCTCCTCCGGGTAGTCCACCCGGTCCGGGAGCTCCTCCAGGGGCCTCACCCTGGTCCAGTCGACGTCCCATTCGCCGGCCTCGGGGTCGAAGAACTCGGGGTCGACGCCCCTGTAGCTCACCCAGGAGGCGGGGCGGAGGCGGTAGCCCTCTATGATCCCCATGTCGGCCATCTCGTCGAGCAGGCGCCTCAGGTGGCTCCCGGCCCCGTATGGCATCGAGAAGTACGCCGTGAGCCAGGACCCGGTGAGGTACCCCGTGTAGTACGAGATATAAGAGTACATGGACATCGACTGGAGGAGCTGCCCGGCGGACGGCCTCCACCGCCCCGAGAACTCAAGTTCAGCGTAGTACGGCCTGAGCCCGACCTTGGAGAGGTCCGGGAACGCGTAGAAGACGAGCCCCCTCTCGTAGTACCTCCTGAGCTTGTAGCGGACGGTCTCCTCCGGCATCCCCAGCGAGCGCGCGACTGCGGCGAGGTTCCTGGGCCCCATCGCTACCAGCGCGCCCAGCAACGCCTTTTCCCTATCGGCATCCATTCTCCGGGGCACGTTGCTGATATTCCAATGCCCATTTATAAATCTGGCGCCGGAGGGCAATTCGACCGCGCCCGGGAAAGTTTCCGGCCTCCTCCCCGCCGTGAGGCGCGAGGCGGCCCACCCCCAGAGGGGAGGTCCGCCGCTCACTTTATCAGCGGCCGCGGGGCCGGCCTCGCCAGGTTGCTCAACCTGGGAGTGGCGGCGCACAGCGAGCCGACGCCGAGGCTGAGGGAGCTGGCCTCGCGCTTCGCGGCCGCGCTGCCCCGGGACGGGGTCAGGCTGATCCTGGGCGGATACTGGGGGGCGATGAGGTTCGTCGCGGACTCGGCCATGGAACGCGGCATCGAGGTCGTCTTCGTGCTGCCGGCCGATCCCCCAGTCCGGCCCCCCCGCGACAGGCGGGAGGCCGTGATCATAGACACCGGGATGGACCTGAGGGGCAGGAGCGTGATCCTCGTCAGGAGCTCCGACGCCCTGGCGGCGCTGGGGGGCGAGTCGGGGACCATGGTGGAGGTCCTGCTGGCGTACTCGATGGGCATACCGGCGGTGGTGCTCAGGAGCGGCCTGCCGAGCGACTCGCTGGAGAGGATCGCCGAGGGGGGACGCCTGGACTCGAGGGCAGGGCCCGGGATAGCGTTCGCGGACTCCCCAGAGGAGCTGGCGGCCAGGTCCCTGGAGGTGGCGGCGGATTGGGCGCGGAGGGGCAGATGAGGTCGAGGCTCGAGCGCGCCGCCGAAGGCTACGATTCCCTGATAATAGCGGGAGACGCGAACGTCACGTACTTCACGGGCTGCTATTGCCCGGGGTCCGCGCTGGTCTACTCGTCGGGATCCGCGACGCTTCTCGTGCCGGCGCTCGAGTACTACAAGGCGGCGGAGCTCGCGGCGGGCTGGATGGACGTCAGGCCCGTGCTCAGGCGCTCCACGGAGAGCGTGGACCTCCCGGGACTCGTGCGCGCTACCATCCCGGAGGCGGCGGCCGGACTGGTCAGGGGGAGGGCCGCGGCGGACCTCGGAGCCCTCGGCAGGGGGCTCGCCGAGGAGCTCGCCGCCAGGATACCGGGCCTGGCCGACGTGGCGCGGCGCGTGCTTGACATGCGCTCCATAAAGGGGCCGGAGGAGGTGGACGCCATCGGGGAGGCGCTCGGGATCACGGAGCGCGCGATGGAGAGGGCCCTCTCCGCCGCGCGCGAGGGCGCCTCGGACTTCGAGCTGGCCGCGGAGTTCGAGGCGGAGGCCCGCAGGAGGGGCGCGGAGCGCTTCGCGTTCGACACGCTGGTCGGGGTGGGCCCGAACTCCGCCAACCCGCACGCGATCCCGCGCGGCATCCGCGTATCGCGCGGTGACTACGTGGTGCTCGACGGGGGGGTAGTGAGGCGCGGGTACTGCAGCGACATGACGAGGACTCTGGCGACGGGCGACGATCGCCTGCTGAGGGCAGTGGAGGCGGCCGTGGAGGCGGCGCTCGACGCCATCCGCCCGGGGGTGCCCGCCCGCGAGGTGGACGCGGCCGCTAGGAGGGAGCTGGAGAGGTGGGGGCTGTCGGGGAACTTCCTCCACGGCCTGGGGCACGGCGTGGGAGTGGAGGTGCACGAGCCGCCTTACCTGGCGCCGGGCGAGGAGAGGGCCCTCGAGCCAGGCATGGTGGTCACCGTGGAGCCGGGCGCCTACGTGAGGGGGATGGGCGGAGCCCGGATCGAGGAGATGGTCCTCGTGACCCCGGGGGGAGGCAGGCTCCTCAACTCGCTGCGCAGGGTCCTCCGAGGCTGACCGCGCCTCCTGAGGCAGGCGCGGCCCCGGGTGGATTCGCGATCCCATGTGAGGTCAAGCGCCGATCGGGCCGCCCTTTCGGGGGACCTCGCGCCGAATCCGCGCGCGAGGTCCCCTCCCCCGCGCATCGACTCCGCGCCCGGCCCCAGTTCCCGGGAACCCGCGGAAAGGAATTATTGCGGGGGCTCACTGGCGCCCGCGTTGAAGCACTACGACGTGATAGCCTTCGGCACGGGCTCCGCGATGAACATAGTCTCGGAGCTGCTCGGGCACAACCCGAGGATCCGCGTCGCAGTCATAGAGAACGCCCCGGTGGGCGGCATATGCCTGACCAGGGGCTGCATACCCTCGAAGATGATCCTCTACCCGGCCGAGATAATGAGCCACATCAAGAGGGCCGGGGACTTCTGGATCGACGTCGAGGTCCGCGGGATCGACTTCGCCAAGATCATGGAGTGGGCCCAGGGCGAGGTCATGGGCGAGAGCAGGATGATAGAGGAGAACATCAGGAGGGATCCCAGGATAGATCTCTACAGGACGACCGGCGAGTTCGTCGGCGACTACACGGTGAAGGTCGGCGACGAGGTGATAACCGGCGATAAGATACTGCTGTGCACGGGGTCCAGGCCGCTGGTCCCCGATATACCGGGGCTAGAGGAGGCCGGCTACGTCACCAACGAGAACTTCTTCTCCATGAGGAAGCTCCCGCGCAGGGTCGCGGTGATAGGCGGCAGCTACATAGGGCTCGAGTTCGGGTTCTTCCTGTCGATGATGGGATCCCACGTCACCATATTCGACATGTTGCCCAGGATAGCGCCCGGCGAGGAGCCCGAGGTCTCTTACCTCCTGGAGCTTGACATGTCGAGCCACATGGACGTGGTCCCGGGGCACAGGGTGGTCGAGGTCAGGAGGAGGGGCGAGGCGAAGGTGGTGGCGGCGGAGGGGACCGAGGACCACGACTCGATAGAGGTCGAGGTCGACGAGATAGTGGTGGCGGCAGGCAGGAGGAGCAACTCCGACCTGACGAAGCCGGAGAAGACCGGCGTCAAGACCGACGCGAACGGCTGGATAGTGGTCAACGAGTACCTGGAGACCACGAAGCCGAACATCTGGGCGTGCGGGGACGCCCTGGGAAGGCACATGTTCAAGCACGTGGCCAACTATGAGAGCCAGGTGGTGTACTACAACGCGTTCAGGGGGCAGAGGGTGAAGGCCGACTATCACGCGGTGCCGCACGCCATATTCGTGCAGCCCGAGGTCGCGGCGGTGGGGGCCAAGGAGGAGGACGTCAGGGGGAAGGGAGGGGACTACCTGGTCGGATACTACATGTACAAGGACACCGCGAAGGGGCTGGCCATGAAGGACGAGCATCACTTCGCCAAGGTTATAGTGGAGGAGGGATCGGAGAGGCTCCTGGGGTCCCACATAATAGGGCCATATGCATCCTCCATGATACACGAGGCGATCGTCCTCATGAACACGAGGGACCAGTCCCTGATACCAGCCTACAGGAGCATGCACGTGCACCCGGCCGTCAACGAGGTCCTGGAGAGGGCCATGTTCAGCCTGGCCCCCCCTGACGCCTGGGAGGACCTGAAGGAGCACCTGAGGGAGCACGCGATGGAGGCCCGCGAGAGGACGCTGAGGCGCCTCTCGCGCGGAAAGGGCTAGCCGCGCGGCCGGCACGACTGATTGAGATCAGCTTATATTGCGGGAGGCCCGAGGCCCGAGACGTTGCAGGAGGCCACCTACGACGCGGAGATAATAGTGGATGGTTGCCCGCCCGCCGATCTCTCGCACGACTTCACCGCGCTCATCTCCAGATGGGCCGCGAGGGGCGCCTACAGGTTCCTCGTGACCCTGCGCGGGTCCAGGTTCCCCGAGTGCCAGGACTTCCTCAGGGAGGCGCTGCAGAGCTTCCTCTTCGCTTCGTTCACCGTGAGGGAGGACGGGCAGCCGGCGCGCGCCGCGCTTAAGGTGATCCTCAGGCGGGGCGAGGGCGGCCTGGAGGTGATCGCGGGTGAGCGAGGGATTCGACTTCGTCATAAGCGTCGACAGGACGCTGATGACCACGCATCACGGCAGGGAGTTCCTGGGCTTCATGACGACGGGGCCGGCCGTCCTACTCCCCGAGCGGCTCTGGATGTGGCTCTCCGCCCCGAAGGTCGAGAGGGGGCCGGATGGCCTCCCCAAGTACGCGCCCTACGGGCTGAGGAAGGTGGAGGCCGCGCTGCAGGACGCCGGCTACAGCGCCGCGATCGTGGACCCGGACGACGCCCCCAGGTACGCGGAGCGCGCCAAGGCTTTCCTCGTGGGGCACCACGACTACTTCGCCTTCAACCCGCCGAGCAGCGAGTGGTGGCTGGTCACGGGGAGGGAGCCCGTGAACAGGAAGAGCTTCCTGAGGTTCATGGCCGGCATCGCCGAGGTCAAGAGGTCGCGCAACCCGGGGCTCAGGATAATAGTCGGGGGACCGGCCGCCTGGCAGTGGCTCTACGTGCCGCACTACGTGGAGGACTTCCTGGTGGACACGATCGTGGACGGCGAGGCCGAGAGGGCGGTGGTCGAGCTGGCCAGGATGATCGAGGAGGGCCGGGACGTCCCGAGGTACCTCAGCGTGGCGCCGCGCGACTCGCCGAGGGTCGAGGAGATCAGCAGGATAAAGAGGGCAAGCGTCAACGGTCTGATAGAAATAATGAGAGGTTGCCCAAGAGGTTGTAAATTCTGTAATGTAACCCTCAGGCCCCTGAGGAACATACCACTCGAGCACATAGAGGAGGAGCTCAGGGTCAACAGGAGCGCGGGGATCCGCGCCGGGCTGCTGCACAGCGAGGACGTCCTCCTCTACGGGGCCGACGGCGTCCACCCGAGGCCGGAGCCCCTCCTGAAGCTCCACGAGCTCGCCATGCGCTACTACGACAAGTCCGTGGCGTGGAGCCACGCCAGCCTGGCGGCGGTCGTGGCCGCCGAGAGGGAGCACGGCCTCATAAGCAGGATGTCCGAGATCCTCCGGGGGAACGGGCAGGACTACCTGGGATTCCAGACGGGGATCGAGACCGGCTCCCCGAGGCTCGCCCGCGCGATAATGCCGGCCAAGGCGGCCCCCTACCCGGCCGATAAGTGGCCGGACATCGTTGAGGAGGCCTTCTCCATACTCCACGACAACGGCATGGTCCCCGCCGCGACCATAATACTGGGGCTGCCGGGCGAGACCCCCGACGACATCGTGAAGACGCTCGAGCTGATGGACAGGCTGAGGCCCTACAGGTCCATGATAGTCCCGATGTTCTTCGTCCCCATGGGCGTGCTGAGGAGGGAGGACTGGTTCAGGTCGGTGAACCTCAGCAGGGAGCACGCGGAGCTCATGCTCGCCACGATGCGCCACAGCGTGCGCTGGGCCAGGGACATAGTCAGCAGGTTCTACCTGAGGGGGCTGGGCGCCGCCCCCATGCGCGCCATCATAATGTACTTCCTCAACCGCGCCGCCAAGTTCGCCGAGGGACTGACCCCGGAGAAGGTCCTCGATTACATAGAGGAGGCCAAGGAGCGCATGGCGTCCCAGCGCTCCGAGGAGCCCATCCTGGCGCCGCTCAGGAGGAGGCTCGAGGCGGCGATCCAGCGCTAGGGCGCGCCGGTCGCCCTCGGCGCAGGATCAGGGCCGCCGCCACCGCGCAGGAGATCGCGACGTTCAGCGCCGCGGCCAGCGCCCTCGCCCTGCCATCCCTCAGGAGGGCGGCTATGCCGACCTTCTCGGCGGCGCCGGCCAGCAGCGCTATGGAGGCTAGGTATCCGGCCTCCGCGGCGGTTATCCGGCCGCTCGCGAACAGGGTCCCCACCGCGTAGATCGCGCCCAGCACGTTGGCGAGGGCCGATGCGGCTATCGCCGTCGGGAGGGCCTGGGGGAGCGCGGCGCCGACCACGCGGGCCGCCGCGGTTATCGCGAACAGGAGCGCGGCGAACTCGAAGATCCTGGCTATCGGCAGCGGCGCCTGGGGCGGCTCGACGCCCTCGGGGCTCAGGCGCCCGGACCCCGCGGCCAACACGGCGGCCGAGGCCGCGAGGCCGGCCAGCAGCGCGGGCAGCGCGGCGGCCAGCGCCGCCGCCCCGCCGACGACGTAGAGGACCGCGCCCGCCTGGAATAGCGCCATGGGCACGTTGGAGACCGCGATGTTGAGGGCCACGGAGGTTCCCAGCTCCCGCCTCCTGTTGGCGAGCTCCACGAGGCTCAGCGCGACGGTGGTGCTGGACACTATTGCCCCTATCAGCGTGAACGCTAGCAATCCCCTCCTGCTGACCCTGAGCGCGACGTACTGCGCGAAGAAGATCACGCCCACCACGACTACCGTGAGCCAGAACTCGTAGGGGTTGAAGGCGCCGTAGGGGCCAATGTACCTGTCGGGGAGCATGGGCAGTATCAGGGCCGATATCACCAGCAGGTTCACTATGGCCAGCAGCTCCTCCCTCCTTATCCTGGATATCGCGCCGAGCAGCTCGGTCTTGTAGAGGCTGAGCGCCGCCAGCAGTATCGAGAGCGCGAACCCATACTCGTAGAGCCCCATCCCCACGAGCGACCCGGCGAAGAAGAGGAGTATCATCGCCACATACGTGGTGGCGCCGAGGCTCCTGCTGACGGCCGCCCTGGCCAGGTAGACGGCCGTGGCGACGACGGCGGCGGCCGCGATCGTGACCGCCAGGATCGCAACGCTCCCGCTCACCTGATAGAGGAGCGCGCCGGAGTACCCAAGTAGGGAGATGAATATCGAGGTCCTGAGCCCCATGGGGACCCTGGCGCCGCTTATCTTCCTGTACTCGTTGACCAGCCCGACTATGGCGCCCACCGCGACGGCTATCAGCATGGAATCGAACGACGGCACCACGCGCGCTCGTCGGACGCCCTCGGGATATAACGGATTCCGCGGCGCTCGGCCGCCGGCGAGCCCCCGGAGGGCCGAGGCCACCTCCTCGGTCGCGTCCACGAAGCTCGGTGGGTCCGCGTCCTCGCGGAGCACCTCCATCAGCGCGTCGGCGACGGCCGACGCGTGCCCCGCGCCCTCCGCGCAGCGCAGGACGCGGTAGCCGCTCCTCCCCGCGAACGCTGAAGCGTTCTCCTCATGCTCGAAGTGCCCCCTTATGAACATCACGACCGCGGGCCTCCGGAGGAACGAGACCTCCAGGAGGCTGGAGTACCCGGCCAGCGCCACGACGGCCCTCGCGGCGCGCAGGAGGTCGCCCGGCCTCCCGGTGAAGACCGCGCCGGGGCAGCGCCCCAGCACCGCGTGTTCCACGCCCCTCGCCCGCAGCTCCGCGCTCAGCTCGTGCGCGACGCGGCACCCGGCCCGCGTGCCGCCCACGTTGACGACGACCGGGCCCTCCGGGGGGAGGGGCTCGGAGGCGGCCGCATCCGTGGGCAGCTGGCCCGGCCTCCAGAAGCCCGGGGCGCTCCCCCACGCGCCGACGTGCACGAGGAGGTCGAACCTCTCGGCGGCGCGCCTCCGGATGGCGTCCCCCAGCCTCGATACGAGGGGGCGGAGCGGGGCCCACCAGCGCCGGGGCGAGAGGTCGACGAAGTCGGTCAGGAACGCGCCCCTCCTGGGCCTGCGCCCCGACATCAGGAGCTCCCAGAACTCATCGGCGACGACCAAGTCGTAGGAATCCAGGTCGACCAGGTCCTCCAAGAGCTCAGCGTTGCGCCTGACGGCTGAGACGAGGTCCCTCAGGGGCCCCGGCCGCACCCTGACCGCGCACCCCCGTATTATGGATCCGCCCACGACGTCGCCCAGGCTCCGCAGGAGGCGGGATGCCGGGTGCACCCTCTCGCCGTTCTCCTCGAGGAAAGCCAGCGCCGCGCCGGCCGTGAGCCACTCGACGTCGGCCCAGGCCATGCTGCGCCTGAGGTGGAGGTCCCTGGCGACGTGCCCCAGGCCGACGCTGGAGGAGGCGATGAGCACGCGGGGACGGCGGGCCTCGGCGCGCACGCCTGATGATTGGGCCCTATATTACTAGGCGCTCCTCGCCCCGGGGGGCGGAGAGCGCGTCGGAGGGCAGCCTCAGGCCGCCGTGGAGCTCAGCCCTGTCCAGCCCCAGCGCGAGCGCGGACGCCACCCTCCCCACCGCATCAGCCTTCATGACGCCGGATCCCGACGTGCCGGCCGCCACCACGAGGCCATCGGCCACCCGCTCCACGATCGGCGTCGCGCTCACTATGTTCATGTCGTAGCGGCCCACCCAGGAGTCGCCGGGGCTGACCCCCTCGAAAGCGCTCAGATAGGAGGACAGCACGGGCAGCGCGCCCAGCTCCCACGCGGCCGGCTCCGGGTCGCCCGGCCCGTAGGGCCGCCTCAGGCCGAACTCCACGTAGAAGGCCCCGGCCGGATCGGGCCTCAGGAACACCCCGCCGGGGATCACGAGCGGTGGGATGCCCGAGTCCAGCAGCCTCCTCAGGTTCCCGGACGCCGCGGGAATGGAGTACGCCATCCTCCTGAGGGGCCTCAGGGGGAGCGGCGCCCCCAGGGAGTCCAGGATCTCGCCTGTCCACGCCCCGGTCGCCAGCACCACGGACCCGGCCCTCATCTCCCTCCCCCCGGCGATCACCCCCCTCACGCGGACTTCCTGCCAGGGGAAGGGCTCGCCGGGAATCCCCACCGGATTTACGGGCTCCGTCAGGAGCCTGGCCTCCGCGTTGTACAGGAACTCGCAGCCGGCGCCCTCCAGCTCCTCGGCATAGTATTCCAGGATCGAGCTCGGATCCAGCACGCCGGCGTCCCCGTAGAGGAACCCGCCGACGATGTCGCCCAGGCCGAGCCCGCGGGCGTCCTCCAGCCCCGACACGCGGGTCCTTATGCCCATCTCGGACAGCTCGCGCTCGTCGAGGAACCTCGAGCCGGCGCCCACGTAGCTCCTCAGGGCGTCATATGAGCCCTCCGTCGCCAGGAAGAGGTAGCCGTAGCGCCTGAGCCCGACGTCGCGGCCCCGGGCCTGCAGCTCCTCGTAGAACCTGACGCTGGTGCTGGCCAGCAGGCGGTTCAGCTCGGACGTGAAGGCCGTCCTGAACCCGCCGAGGGACTTCGACGTGTCCCCCATGCCCGGCCCCCCGAGCGCGTCCACGACCGCCACGCGCAGGCCGGGGGAGGACCTGAGCAGGTGGTATGCCGTCGAGAGCCCTATCACGCCAGCCCCCACTACGATCGCGTCGTAGCTCATCTCACGTAGGTCCTTGCCTGCTCCTGGACGAAGTTCAGGAGGTAGTAGGGGCCCCCTATGCCCCTGCCGGTGGCCCCGCTGGCCTTCCACCCCACGAAGGTCTGGGCGCCCGGCCAAGCGCCGGTCGTCGCGCCGCCGCGCCTGTTCGCGTACAGGACGCCGAACTCGGCGCGCTCCATGAAGCGCTCCACCTCTCCCTCGTCCTCCGAGAATATCCCGGCCGTAAGGCCGTAGTCGGTGTCGTTGACCTTGGATATCGCCTCGTCGAGGTCCCTGAAGGGCGCCGCCACCAGGAGCGGCATGAACAGCTCGTCCCTGAAGAGGCGATGCCCCTCTGGGACGCCGACCATTATCGTCGGCTCGACGTAGAAGCCCCTGGCCATCCAGCCTTCCCTCAGCTGCCTGCCGCCGACGATCACGCGGCCGCCCGCGGCCAGCCCCTCCTCCACGTTGCGGGCGAAGTTCGCGTAGGCGCGCTCGTTTATGAGGGGCCCCATGAACACATCGCGCCTCCTGGGATCCCCCACCCTGAGGGCCCTCGTGAACTCCGCGAGCAGCCCGAGGAACTCGTCCCATACCTCCTCCTGCACGTAGAGCCTGGAGGTCGCGCTGCACTTCTGGCCCCCGTAGCCGAACGCCGCCCTCGCTACCCCCTCCGCCGCCTTCCCGAGGTCGGCCCTCGCGGTCACGACCGTCGGGTTCTTGCTCCCCGTCTCGAGGACCACGGGCTTGGGGTACGGCTGCCTGGCCACGAACTCCCTGAGGAGGTGATGCCCGACCTCCCTCGACCCCGTGAAGGCTATGCCCGCGACCCTCCTGTCGCCCACTATGACGTCCTCGTACAGCTCGCCGGGCCCCGTCAGCAGGTTTATCGCGCCCGGCGGCACCCCGCCCTCGACGTACGCGTCGTACATCAGGCGGGCGGTCAGGGATGCCTCCTCCGACGGCTTCCAGACGACGGTGTTGCCCGTTATCAGAGCGCCCTGCACCATCCCGCTCCCGAGCATGGCCGGGAAGTTGAAGGGCGATATCACGAACCAGGCGCCCCTGGGCCTCACTACGCTCCAGGTCTCCTCGCCGGGGGCCCCCGGCGACATCCTGCGCACGTAACCGCCCTCCTCCTCGAGGAGCGCCGCGTAGTACCTTATCGCCTCCACGGCCTCGTTGACCTCGGCCACCGCCTCCACCCTGTTCTTCCCCACCTCGTACGCCATGGCGGCGGCCAGCAGGAACTTCCTGCGCTCCACGGCCTCGGCGACGCGCCTCATCACGGCGACCCTCTCCCTCCAGTCGACCCTCCCCCAATCCTCGAACGACCTGACGGCGGACTCCAGCGCCGCCGCTGCCTCCTCCCTCCCTCCCCTGTGGAAGCGACCCACTAAGATGTCGCGATCTATCGGGCTCCTCACCTCGTACTCCGCGGCGAGCACCTCCCTACCCCCCACGATCATCGGATAGGTCCTCCCCAGGAGCTCCCGCTCCACGAGGGACAGCGCCTCCTCGTAGAGCGAGTTGGACTCGTCGTCGAGGGACGGGCTCGTGTACGTTATCTTGTCCACGGGATCCATTCGGGCCCCGGCCTAATAGGGGTTGCGCGGCCGCGGGATCGCACGGGCGGGCCCCGGCCGGCGCCCATCCCCTCAAGCAGGCGCCCAGCTATCTCGGCGAACCCGTCGCCCGCGGGGGCCGAGGCGACGTAGCCAGCTATGGACCTCAGCTCCGGATCGGCATCGCCCACCGCGGCCCTGAAGCCGGCGGCCATCAGCAGATCCACGTCCCCGGAGGAGTCGCCGACCGCGCCCAGCTCCTCCATCCCGATGCCGAGCCTCGAGGCGATCCTCCTGAGCGCCTCGCCCTTGCCGCCCCCGGGGGGCTGCACGTGCAGCGCATAGCCGCTGACGATCACCCTCCCCCTCCATCCCAGGCGGGCCATGGCCCTCTCGACCTCCGGCACGAGGCTGGCCAGGCGGGAGCGGTCGTCCGACGTGAATTCGAGGTCGTGGATCCTGCACGGGTTCTGCCAGCCCTCGCGCAGGCCGAGGTCCCTCATTGACCTCACGAGCTCCTCGGGGGGCCTGCCCGAGCAGAGGCTCTCTATGCGCTCCCCGTCCACGAGCACGCAGCCGTTCTCCGCTATCGCCGGCCAGCTGGCGCCCAGGTAGCGCGTGAGCGCGTTCGCTATCTGGTAGCTGTTCCCGGTGGCCAGCACGACGGCGACCCCGCGCGACTCGAGCTCCCTTATCGCCGAGACCGCGCGCATGCTGAGCCTGTAGGACCCGCGCTCCTCCGTGAGAGTGCCGTCCACGTCGACCGCGAGCAGCCTGAGGCGCACGCGCCGGCCGGCGCGCGGCGCCCTTTAGCCTTGGCGGAATGCCCGCAGTAACCACGGCATATGTCGATGAAGCGGGGGGCGAGCCCCGCCCTCCCGGGGCGGGAGGAGGTGGAGGACTGCCCGGTGGCATGGTACCCGGCGCGGCTGGCGCTGCCCCCGGGATCCGCACTACATATGACAGTAAATTTTTATGTAGTTTTATAGTTTGGAGACCCGCGGAGCGGCCGCGCCGCGCGCATTCAGCTGAGAAATCGAGAATAGTTTATATATTGACCGGGCGCCCATGAGCGCGTGCGCTCCGCAACCGTGGCGGGCTTCCTCTCGACCGAGGAGGACGTGGCCGCGGAGCTCTCGTCGAGCGGCCTGAGCGGATTGGGGAATGCGGCGGCCGTCGCCAAGGTGGTCGCCGTGTCCGCGACCAAGCTGGCGTGGAGGTACGTCCCGGCGCTGGCGCGCTCGCTGGTCGCGGCCACCTACGTCGCCACGAGGTACGAGAGGGATGGGATGAGGCTGTGGGTCATGGCGAAGTCGGAGTCCGAGGAGGAGGCCGGCGCGTATGCGGCTTTCGGCGCGCTCGCGGGGCTGCTGGCGGCGTGGAACACCGTCAAGGGGTGCTCCAAATCCTGCAGGGCGAGGGCGGGCAGGAGGTGCACCACTGGCAACGTCCACGGCATATCGGAGCTGCGCCGGGTGGACGCGCCGTGGGAGCAGATCGAGGAGATGGATAACTCGACCGGGCCGCCGCACGTCGGATTCTTCGACGTTTCGGAGGAGCCCCTCTACGAGGGGATAGCGCTCGCCGAGGGATCGATAGTCGGCCTGGAGCTGACGGAGGAGGTGGCGAGGGAGGCGGAGGAGGTGGCGAGGGAGGCGGCGCCCAGGGCCTGGGAGGTCCTGCCCCTCGTCCACATGAACAACGTCCTCTCGGTCAGCGCGAAGGCCACTCCCGGGAGGGGGTCGCTGGACCTGGCCGTCGAGGTGAAGAGCCGCGCGAGGACGGGCTCCGCCATGGAGGCCGCGTTCGGCGCGGGCGTCGCCCTGATATATGCGTGGGCGGCCGGCGGGGGCCACCCGGAGATACGCAGGGTGGCCGTTCCCAGATCTGTCAAGGTGCCGCTCGAGCTCGACCGAGGGCATTGGAGCGCAGGCCGCCGCCACGCGGGCGCCTCAGGGCGACACCGCGAGTCCTCCTGGAGCGACTGAGGACCTGGAAGCGCCTCGGCCCCGAGCGGTGCGGATCGCGCGGCCGAGCGCGCCGGATGCGGCTCGGATCCCACCGCTTCGCCGCTCCCGACCGGAGACCTTGGACACCTTGCCCTCTATGCTGAGCTCCGAGTCGAGCCTCCTGTCGATCTTGATGAAGAAGTCGATCCTGGACACGCCCATTCCCGATAATTCCGATTCGATCCCGGAGAGTATGGAGGCCAACTGATCATAGCTATCGAGCTCCACGTCCGTGAATCCGGCGCTGACCCTGTGAGTGAGGCCAGCGCGCTCTATCACCGATATCGCGCGCGAGACGTAGCGGGATACGCTCGTGCCCTGGGTTCCTATGGGAATCACCGATATGCTCACGACCATCCTTGCCATCGCGACCGTTTGTCCCTGGACGTATTATATTTGATCTTAGGTTACCTCCACCTCGCCCACTCCGAAGCCCGTGAGGAGTGGGCCCATGGGCGGCTAGGCTCGTGGGCGGCCGTCGGCCCCCTCCGATCTCCAGCTAAAGGATATTTCCGGGGCTCCACCGCGCTCCGGCTATGGGACCGGAGCGCGGTGCGCCATGCAGGGTGGTCGCGATAGTCAGTGGCGGCCCCGACAGCCTTTGCTACGCGGTGCGCTGGATGCGCAGGGGATGCGACGTCCACGCGCTGAGCTTCCTCTACGGCCAGAAAGGATACCATGAGGTCGAGGTGGCCAGGCGCGTCCTCTCGCGCCTCGAGCGGCTCCGCGGCGAGGGCTGGGGACGGCTCGTCGAGCACAGGGTGATCGACCTCACCTCCCTCGGGGAGCTCTGGAGGGGCACCCAGCTGACCGACGGCTCGGTGAGCGTCGAGGGCTCCTACGCGCCATCGGTCGTCGTGCCCATCAGGAACGTCGTGATGCTGACGATAGCCTCGGCGTATGCCTACTCGATCTCGGGCGGCGCCTCGCGCACCTACGTCATCTACGGGGCGCACTACGACGACATAGCGCCCAGACAGGATACGCGGGAGCCGCTCTACCCCGACTGCAGCCCCGAGTGCGCCGAGGCCCTGCAGGCCGCCCTCGGGATCTGCCACTTCAGGTCCGCCAGGGGCCTAGAGATCTGGAGCCCCGCCAGGGAGGGCCTCAGGAAGTCCGACCTGCTCAGGGAGTGCTACGCCGCCGTCGGCGGCCTCGTGCACGAGACATGGAGCTGCTACCTGAGCGGGCCCGTCCACTGCGGGGCGTGCGAGTCCTGCCGCAACAGGCACAGGGCCTTCCTGGAGGCAGGGGTGCCGGACTGCACCGTGTACGGGGAACCCCCCGGCGATCCGGGGGAGTTCGCGGCCGTCCCGGGGGGCTACGTGCACAGGGCCTGCGCTACAGCAGGGAGCGGAGGATCGTCAGGAGCCTCTCCGCGTCCAGCTCCAGGCCGCCCAGCCTCCTCCTAATCCTGCTGGCAGACAGCTCGTTGGAGAGCGCCCTCCTGACCGCTGTCTCGAGGAGCTCGCCGTCCACCCCATAGTCCCCCAGGGTCCTCTCGAATCCGACCGACGATTGGAACGATGAGAGGGTCCTGGCGGCCCCCTCGGGGGTCCCGTCGAACCTCGGGTCCAGCGCGCGGAGCACCCTGCCGGAGGCCTCGGGGGAGAGCTCGTGGACTATCCTCGCCAGCGGGGGGCCTATTATGGCGAGGCCGCACCCGTGCGGCAGCGCCGGCCTCAGGCCGCTCAGGAAGTTCTCGATCGCGTGTATGAGGTTGGTCGGCGAGATGTCTATGGCGACGCCGCTCAGCATCGCCGCATACATCAGCCAGTACCTGTGCTCCACCGAGGAGGGCTCGGCGACCGCGAGCGGGAGCCTCTCCGCGATCCTCGCGGCCGAGATGGCCGCCGCGTCCTGGGCCAGCGGCGGGCTGCCGACCGTCGTCGCCGACTCGTACGCATGGTATAGCGCGTCGAACGACGTGCACATGACCTGCTCCCTGGGCATCGTCAGCGTGTACTTCGGATCGTCGAAGGACGCGCGCGGATAGGACACCTCGCCCCCTATCTTGTCGCCGGTGACTATGTCGGTCAGGTTCGCGTAGCGGTTGGCCTCGCTCCCGGTGCCGTGCGTCAGGTTCACGGCGTACACGGGCAAGCCCGGCCCCGCCCTGAGCCTGCCGTATATGTAGTCCATGGGGTTCCCCCCGCCAGAGGCGACGGCAGACGCGACCTTCGCGACGTCGATCACGCTCCCACCTCCCACTGCTATCAGCGCCTCCGCCCCCTTGGCCCTCGCGAGCTCGGCGACCTCCTGCGCCTGCGCGGATGGGGGGTTGGGGGCCACGCGATCGTAAACCGCGTATGTGATCCCGGCGCCGCGCAGGATCCCCTCCACGTCCGACATCGCGCCGCTGGCCCTGGCGCCGGATCTCCCGGTTATCACGATCGCGCTCCTGATCCCGCCCAGCTCCCCTCCCAGGGAGCCCAGCGCCCCCGGCCCGAAGTGTATGGAGGCGCCGCCGTAGATCCAGTGGAAGGGCCTCACGCACCCAGTGCGCCCGCATCGTATTTAAGCTGAATCACGCAGCTGCAAGCCTTTTAGGACGCTCGCCCGGCGCGGCTGCGTGGCGCCGCAGCTGGAGCTCCTGGCCTGGGCGCTGATAATATTCGGCGCGTCGGCCGCGATCTATAGGGCGCTCGTATCAGCGCTGAGGGCCGATCCCACGCTGGCGGCATCCGCCCTCTACCTCGTCCTGCTCACGGTGTCCCAGTACGCGGCCTCCAAGGTGACGGAGTACCTGTGGTTCGGGGTCCCCGCCGGCACCGCCACGTACGTGGCGACGGTGGCGATGCTGGACATAATAGTGATGAGGGAGGGGTTCGACTACGCCAAGGGCCTGATCGCCATGGGGCTGGCTTCCCAGGCGCTCGTGAGCGTCACGAACATCTCGGTGCTCTCCATGCCCACCCTCTCCGCGCCCGAGGACGTCTACGGCTACGTCTTCGGCGTGTCGGCGAGGGTCGCGCTGGCCTCCGCCGCGGCCTACCTGGCGGCCGAGCTGACGGACGCGTACGTGGTGTTCAGGGTCAGGCGCGCGATATGGAAGAGGGTGCTCTACTCGGATCCCGTGGCGATGGCCGTCGACACGCTGATATTCGTGCCCCTCGCATTCTACGGCGTCCTCCCCGAGGGGACGCTCCTGAGCACGATGCTGGGGCTCGTGCTCGCCAAGTGGTCGCTCTCGCCGATGGTGCTGGGGCTCGTTTACGCCAACAGGAGGTTTCTCCTGAGGGACGTCTACGGGACCGGCGCGCATCGGCGCCTGGTCGCGCAGTAGGCCAGCCCGAAGGCCAGCGCCGCCGCGGCGATTGCCAAGAGCGCCGGGGCGGCGCCGGGGTCCAGGGACCAGGCGGCCATGCCGGCGGCGCCCGCGCCCGCCAGCGCCCCCGGCAGCAGGCAGCTCCCTCCGCCGGCCCTCCCCCCTCCATCCTCGTTCAGGCGCTCCTTTATGAGCGTCGGGAGCTCCAGCGCGTCCTCGATGGATCTGACGAGCCTGCGGATCCTCCTGCGTATCTCCTCCCTGTACATCTCGGACTCCAGCCCCTCCTCCCTGATGACCGAGGAGAGCACCGGGAGGAACCTGAACTCGGGATCCAGCCTCTTGCAGACCCCCTCCAGCACTATGACCATCCTGACGTAGAGCACGAGCTCCCTGGGCAGCCTGAGGGGGAAGCCGTGTATTGCCCTGCCGGCCACCCTGAGGAGCTCCTCCACCTCCGACTGCGCGTTCAGCGCCTCCCCCCTGGCCTCCTCCAGCATCAGCTCCATGGCCCTCCTGAGCGCCCTCCTGTCGGCGCCCGGCTGGACGGCGCCCAGGTCCGTCAGCGCCTCGAGCGCCCAGTCAGGGTCGCCCTCCATCACAGCGCTGTAGAGCCTCACCAGGGAGAGCCTGGTCCTGCGATCCAACCTCCCGACCATTCCGAAGTCGTAGAGCACCAGGCGCCCCTCCGGCGTCACCGCTATGTTGCCGGGGTGCGGGTCAGCGTGGAAGGCCTCGCCGCTCAGCACCATCTCCATGAAGATCCTCTCCAGCCTGTTGGCCAGCCTCCTCCTGTCCACGCCCGCCGCGTCGAGGCGCTCCACGTCGGTGACCTTGATCCCCGGCACGTAGTCCATGACCAGCACGCGGGCAGTCGAGACCTCGCGATGCACCCTCGGCACTATCACGCCCCTCCTGGACAGCCGAGGGCCCAGCGCCTCCATGTTGGACGCCTCCCTCCTGAAGTCCAGCTCCTCATACACCGTCGACTCGACCTGGTCCAGCGCCGACGCCAGCGAGAACCTTATCGACGGGTCCAGGAGCCACCCGAAGTACCTCAGGAGCGACCTCAGGGCGGCCGCGTCCTCCCGGACGCGCTCCTCGACGCCGGGCCTCTGGACCTTGACCACCACGTCCTCCCCCCTGTACTTGGCCCTGTATACTTGGCTCAGGCTGGCGCCCGATATCGGCTCCGGGTCGAACTCCTCGAACAGGTCCTCGAGGCGCCCGCCCAGCTCCCCCTCTATCAGCGGCCTCACGCGCTCGAAGTCCTCCGGGGGCACCTCGTCCTGCAGCTTGGAGAACTCGGCGATGTAGGGATCCGGCAGGACATCGGGGCGCACGGACAGGACCTGCCCGAGCTTCACGAAGAAGGGCCCGAGCTCTATGAATGCCGCCACGGCCCGCCCGGCGTTGCGCCTCATCCTGCGCTCGTCGGCGCTCCCGAGGCGCCCCCGATTCCTGCGATACTTGGAGTCGTCCCTCGAGAACGCTAGCACGACGGGGGCCAGCCTCAGGGCCAGCTCGAGGGTCCTCAGGCGCCCGCCGGGCATCGGCGTCCCTTCCGGGACGCGCGGAGCACGAACTCCAGTGCGTGAAGCATGGGATGCTCCCGCGGATCGAACAGGTCGAAGTGCACCTCGTAATGGTCATCGTACTCGCGCACATGGAGCCCCGACGGCCCCCTGTACTGGGCACTAGCCCCCAGCGGGAGGCCCAGCAGCGTCCGCTCGAACCAGGGCGGGAGCCCCGCCATGACCTCCTTGTCTATCCTCAGCCCGGCGCGGCGCAACTCACTCCACTTTGACGCTCCTGGCGCCCTTCACCGGTATCCTGACGGTCAGGACGCCGTTCTCGTACCTCGCGCTGACCTCGCCCTCCGGGTCGGGATGGATAGGGAGCGGCACCACCCTGTGCACGCGGAGGGGCCTCTGCTCCCAGAAATACACGACGCCGTCGGGAGCCTCCCTCTTAGCGGATATCGTGAGCACGGAGCCGTTCAGCGTCGTCTTTATCGAGGATTTGTCGAAGCCGGCCATGTCGGCGACGACCACCAGCTCGGAGCCCTCCTCATAGATGTCGATGGGCGGCATGATGAGTTCGAAGAATGCCCTGGACCTGGAGCTCAGCTCTTTAGACACCTCCTTGGTCATGTACTTGATAATGTCACTCATCGGTGCTTCTTGACGGCACCGTGCTATAAATCTTAGCTGGCTTTCGGCGGCTCCGTTACCTTAAGCTCACCCCCTACCCGAGCGAGAAGATCGGGCGCAGCCCGTTCAGCCACGGGGGCATCCCCTCCTCCCTCCACCCGAGCGGGGGCCTCCCCAGGCCCCCGTCCTCGAACACGAAGTTATGCATGAACATGAACGCTGACAGCCAGTTATGCATGCGCTCGAACGTTCTCCTCGACCTCGGCCCGCGCCCGCCGACGGGGAAGGGGTCGTCGAACTCCTCAGTCCCCTCCTTCAAGTACTGGACCATGCGCTCCATCAGGTTCCTCAGGGGGCGATCGTAGACCGCGTGCTCGACGCCCGCCCACCTGCAGGCGTCCGCGCACCATCCCGCGCCGTCCGTGTAGATCGGGACCCTGCCGTACCTGCGGACGAGCCTCCTGATGAATAGGTACGCATCGATTGAGTTCCCGCGCCAGCTCACGTGGAAGTCGAGCATCGCATGGAGGTCGGGCCCGAAGGCGGCCCAGATCCACGCGGGGGTCCCTCCCATGTCCACCATCATCTCATCGATGAATATGCGATGCACTTCCCTCGGGTCGGCGCCGATGGACCCGAGGATGGGGCCGAGCCTCTGCACTCACCTCCACATCGAGGCGTGGCTCCCGCTCACGATGGGCCTCGGGGACCTGGCGGCGCGCCTCAGGGAGAGGCCCGAGTAATACGGATAAACCGCGTGGGCCATGAGCGGAAGGGGAGACCTCCTCCTGATCTGGATCGGATTCGTGTTCACCGCGGACCGGGCGGAGGGCTCCCCTCGGATTTAGGCTCATCGATGGTCAGCTTAAGGTGACGGAGCCCGGGGATGGTTAGAAAAGCTTTTAAGGTATGCATCCTATAGTGTGTTCTGAGAAGCGCCTTGGAGGGCGAATCTCTAGAGTGGATGAAGCTTAGGAGCACCAGGCATGTTAGGTACTGGTGTGGATACCACTTTGTTTGGATCCCCAAGTGCCGCAGAGATATCCTTGTGGGGGACGTTGCTGAGTACACTAGAGTAGTCTTGAGCGAAATACTCGGGGAGCTGGGGTGTGAGCCATTAGCTGTGGAGGTCATGCCCGACCACGTCCACGTGTTTGCTCTATGCCCTCCAAGGCACTCCCCAGCCTATATCGCGAACTATCTCAAAGGCAAGAGTGCCAGGAGGATGCTGCAGAGGTTCCCAGAGCTGAAGGCTGGGGCCGTCCGCGGGAAGCTGTGGAGCAGGAGCTACCTCGTGGCAACCGTCGGAAACGTGACGGCTGACATCGTCAAGAGGTACGTTGAGGAGCAGTGGGGGAAGGAGGGATGAGGAGGACTAGCGTAGTGGAGCTCGTGGTCGATAAGGGCTCTGAGGAGAGGCTGAGGCCGCTCTGCAGCCTATCATCTAAGCTGTGGAACGAGGTCAGCTACGCCAGGAGGAGGATGTTCTTCGAGAAGAGAGGGGTGGACCTCAAGGCGACGTACAAGGAGTACTACGAGAAGTACAAGGCGCTCATAGGTTCTGCCACAGCGCAGCAAATCCTGAACAAGAACGACGATGCCTGGAGGGGCTTCTTCAAACTGCTGAAGCTCAAGAGGGAGGGCAAGCTACCACCGTTCATCACGGGAGTCAACCCGCCAGGCTACAGGAAGAAGAACGACAAGAGGGCCCTGTGGGCTGTCCTCAGGAAGGACCAGTACAGGGTGGAGGGCGATGAGATAGTCCTCAAGGGGCTAGGAGCCATTGGAAGGATTGAACTGAGGTACAGGGGCTTGATACATCTGAAGGGGGAGCGGGGCAGGCTGGAGATACACTATGACCAGGACAGGAGGAAGTGGTACGCCTACATATCATTCGAGGTGAGCGGGAAAGCTGTCAGAGGGGTTTGGGCCAGCATCCCGAGGAAGCCGAGAGGCAATCTGGCAGCAGGCATCGATATCGGCATTAATAACTTGATGGCTGTGTACGTCGAGAATGGCTTAGTAAAGCTTGTTAATGGCAGACCGCTTAAAGCGATGTCCCACTACTGGAGGGTGAGGATTGCCGAGCATCAGTCCGCGCTGAGCAAGTACGGTCTGAAGACGTCTAGGAGGCTCAGGTCCATGCACTCCAGGTGGAGGGGGCAGGTCAAAGCCTATGTTGACTCAAGGGTCAGGCAGGCGGTTGAATGGTTGCACAGCGTTGGGGTCTCAGTCATCAAGGTCGGCTACCCCAAGTACATCGCGCAGGAGAAAGGGAACTTCAACAACGTCCACGTTTGGACTTACGGCTACCTGCTGAGGAGAATCCATGAGGTTGCAGAGGAGTACGGGATAACAGCAGTCTACGTAGATGAGGTGTATACATCGTCTAAGTGCCCAATCCACGGCGAGGGGTGCGGGGAGAGAATTAAGCGTGGGCTGTTCAAATGCGCCAAGTCAGGCAAAGCGCTCAACGCGGACCTAGTGGGGGCGTTCAACATACTCATAACCCCGAGTCCCGTCTGGGATAGGGGTAACGGGCTGGAGGCCCAGCCTGGGATCGAACCCTCGGGAGGAGGGGATGTGGTCCCAAACCTCCCCGCCCTTGCGGGAACCCTCGCCCTTTAGGGCGGGGAGGAGGTCAGCTCAGGATGCATGGGAGGACTGCGTGGTACGCCCACGAGTACTCGGACGAGGAATTGGAGGAGGTCGCGGGGCGCCTGAGATCCCTCGGGGGCACCCGCGTCTACGTCTTCTTCAACAACGATCACGCCATGCTGGAGAACGCAAGGGAGATGTTGAATAAATTGAAGGGATCAGGCCCTCGCCCGGGGGGTGGGATCCCATCACGGAGGGGTCGCGTTGACGTAGGTCGACGTCGCGTTCGACGGATTGGCAGGTATCATGACCATCGGGTACGTCTCGACGGGCAGGCCCGCGCTGTAGATCGGCACTATCTTCCACCCCCACCTGCTGCTGGGCACCCACTGGCCGCCGAATAGCGGGAGGAGCACGTAGTGCCCCTTGTTCTGCGGCTGGAGCATGAAGGGCTCCTGCTGGGCTATCAGCGACTCCACGCCAGGCGATGGAAACGGATTCCGGAAGTCTATCGGGCCGGCCATGGTCATCATGTCGGTGGTGGCTATCGACTGGTTTATCGCCTGGGGGCTGAGGCTGCCGGCCCTCTCCAGCACGTTCACGGCCCAGTCATAGGCGCCCAGGTCGTACCCTATTGCCATGTCCCACTCCCTCCCGGTGGCCGACTCGTACAGCTGGGCCCACTGCGAGGCGTTCATCTTGAGGAGCGGGGAGTAGTAGGTGCTTATGGACGGGAACCACCAGACCTCCACGCTTATCCCGTACGCCAGGTTGTCGCCCAGCGCCCGCATGTCCGACGGGAACACGCTGGACCTCGCGAAGGTGACCACCTCGGGCACCCAGCCATACGCGTGGGCCTGCCTCCAGAGCGTCGCGAAGTCGGGAGGGGAAAGGTCGCCCGCCAGTATCGTCGCGTTCGCCTCCTTCGCCTTTATTATGTACGGGGTGTAGTCCGTGGTCCCGGGGGTCACGAGCCCCAGGTCGACCACCCTGTATCCCGCGGCCTCCGCCATCGGCACGATGACCTCGTAGAAGGTCCGGCCGCCCACGTCATTGGATGATATCACCGCGACCACCCCGTTCGTCCTGTTGCCGGCCAGGTTCCATATGTTTATGTATGTCTGGACCAGCTGGGGGAAGGCCCACCCGACCATATACGTCCAGTGGTATGGTCCCTTGACCACCCACGCGTCGACGGGGCCCTCGATCGCGAGGGCCGGGACCCCGTACTTCTCCGCCATCGCGCTGGCCGGGTCTATCGTCTGCGGGGTGTGCAACAGTATCAGCAGGTTCACGTGATCCTGCGTTATCAGCTGCTGCGTGACGGTGGCGGCTGTGCTCTGGCTGCTCTGGGTGTCCTTCAGTATTATCTGGACGGGGATCCTCCTCCCGTACGCCTGCATGTAGATCCCGCCCATGTTCTGATTTATGTAGTTCTGGACGTAGGAGGCGAGCCACGGATCGGGGGCGCCGAAGGAGGCCAGCGGGCCGGTCAGTGGCGCCACGACGCCGATCCTTATCTCGGACGGCGCGGGCGGGGCCCTGGGCCACCACACGTAGGCGGCCGCCGCCCCCACGGCGACCACTATTACTATCGCTATCACCGCGTATTGTGCGGCCGTCAACGCCATTCTCCTAGCCATTTGAGGGAGAAGCCCCGCACCTGAATTTAAATTACGCCGTAAGACCAGCTACAAACAATAAATTACCTATTTATAGCTGAAAACCTCACAATTCATGACGAGGATGGCTTAAAGGGCGATGCCCGCCGTGGGGTTCCGCTTCAGGGCGCACGCGGGCCAGCGGACGTTGGGGGCGCTAAAGGCCCAGTTGAGGCTGGCATGCGAGATCCACAATTTCCTGCGGCGGGCGGGCAGGCACGGATCTCCACCGCAGGAAGGGGAGGGGCCTGACCCTCATGGAGCTGAGGCAGTTGGCGCTGGACCTGAGGAGGCGGAACGAGGGCTACCGGCAGCTCCGCTCCCGGGCGGCGCGGGGGATCGCCGACCGGTTCCGCAGCGCCAGGCGGAGATTCCGCGAGGGCATGCTACAAGCGCGGATTCGTGATAGAGGATCTGACGCCGGGCGACGGGGTCTTCGAGCGCCCGGCCCGCGGCTGGGGGCCGACATTTACTACAACGCGTCCCTCAACGTGCTGAGGAGGGCAGGGTGGGAGCCACCCGCGGCGCCTGCGGAGCCCCGCCCTCTGCCCATGGCCGAGGGCCGCGGGCAATGTGGGGCAGTGAAGCGGGAAGCCTCACCCTGAAGGGCGGGGCAGCTCACCAACGCTCTGGTCGAATGCGCGATCACACGGGCGCTTCGAGCTTCAGGCGGGAGGCTATCTCCCCCCAGATCCCCCTGGGCAGGAGGAACCACACGGCTATGGTGGCCAGCCCCTCCACTAGGAGGCTCCACCCGGCGTACCCCGAGGTCGAGTAGAGGAGCGCCACGAACGCTATCGCGCCTATGGGCGCCCCCATTATCCTCCCCGCCCCTCCCACGAGCGCCACGAAGATCATCCCGATGACCCATGACAGGTTGAACATCGATGTGGGTATTAGGTAAGCTGCGTAGAGCGCGTAGAGGGAGCCGGAGATCGAGGTCAGCGCCGCCGAGAGCACGAACACGTACACCTTGCTCCTGAAGACGCTCACCCCCGATTCGGCGGCGACCACCTCGTCCGCCCCGATGGCCCTCAGCCCCAGGCCCAGCTTGGACCTGTAAAGGTAGTAGATGATCAGCGACGAGGTGGCCAAGAGCGCCAGGGATCCGAGGTAGACGTCGTGGCCCGGGATGGCGAGCGCGGGCCTGTACGTGACACCCTCCCCGGCGCCCACATAGCTCCAGTTCTCGAACGCCAGCTGGAAAATCTGGGCGGCGATCCACGTCCCGAACGCGAAGTAGGCACCCCTGAGCCTGAGCAGGGGGAACGCGAGCGCGGAGGCCAGGGCCGAGCTGAGCGCCGCGGAGGCCAGCATCGCCGGGACTATGGGGATCCCCATCCTGCCGAATATCACCAGGCCGTAGGCGCCCAGCCCCACGAACAGCTGCTGCCCCAGGGACACCAAGCCCGCGTGCTCCGCCAGGAACCCCCAGAGGAGGGCGGCGGACCCGTATATCAGGGCCAGGATGAGGAACCCCTCGAGGAGGCTGCCTCCCCATGCGGGCACGGAAGCGGCCAAGACCAGGAGGGCCGCCGCGTAGAGCGCCCTGCCACCCACCCTCATTCCATCGGAACACCTCCCCCCTGAGTATGCCGCGGGGGCTGGCGACCAGTATGACCAGTATCACCAGGAGGGTCATGAGCATCTGGTAGGTGGCCCCGAGCGCGAACCCTGCGAGCACGAACACCTCGCCAATGATCAGCCCGCCGATGAACGTCCCCAGGAGGCTCCCCAGCCCCCCTAATATCACCGTCCCGAAGGCTATCAGCATGTAGTCCGGCCCGGAGCTCGGGTAGAATGTGAAGGTGGACCCCAGGAGCACCCCCGCCACGGCATTCACTGCCATCGCAAGGCCCATGGCCACCGAGTATATGTACTCGGGCCTTATGCCGAGTATGCGCGCAGCGTACTCGTTCGTCGAGACCGCGCGCATCGCCCTGCCGATCGCGGTGCGCGCCAGGACTGCCTGAACGGCCGCCAGTGTCGCCACGGAGGCGGCGAGATCTATCAGCAGCACCGCCTGCGTCCTGAGGGGCCCGATGGAGACGCCGCGCAGGAGGTACCCGGCGGCGAGGCTCCTCTCATTATATGAGAATATTATCAGCAGTAGGTTCTCCAGCGCTATGCTGAGCGCGAACGTCACTATCACCACGTGGTTCGGTCCCCGCCTCAGGGCCCTGTTGAGCAGGAATCTCTGGAGGGCCCACCCGATGGCGAACATCGCAGGCACCAGCCACACGAGGCTGAGGAGGGGGGGAATGCGCCAGGCCTCGAGGGCAGCCAGCGCCATGTAGGCCGCCAGTATCGCCAGATCCCCGTGCGCGACGTTGATCTCCCTCACGATGCCTAGGGATAGGGAGAAGCCGTAGCCCGTGAGAGCGTAGAGCCCGCCCAGGAGCAGACCCTGGAACACAAGGGTGGCCGCGACGTTATACATCCTGTGACCGGAGCTGACCATGTCACGTTCTATAAGCCTTTATCCGTGGAGCCCGATTGGCGCCGCTGGGGGTGCCGGCGCTCCCGGGCCCCGATCGCGGGGCGCGAGCCCGCTCCCCCCTCCTCGGGCGCCTGGCGCCCGAGCCGCCCTCCATGACCACGCTGCCGCCCTCCATGACGTACCACCTGTCGGCGATCTCCAAGAGGCGCCTGTACCTGTGCTCCGTGATGACCATGGACACCGTCCCCCTGAGCCTCGCTATCACGCTATCGTAGAGGTTCTCCATCACGATCGGCGCCAGGCCGGCCGATGGCTCGTCCAGCATAAGCACCTTCGGCCTCGAGATGAGGGCCCTGGCAATGGCGACCATCTGCTGCTCCCCCCCGCTCAGCGATCCGACCCTCCGCTTCTCCTTCCCCCTCAGGGCGGGGAAGAGCGAGTATATGGATTCCAGCCTGTCCCTGAGCTGCCGCCCATCGAGGCCCCAGGCGCCCAGGAGCAGGTTGTCCCTGACGCTGAGGGATGGGAAGAGGCCGCGGCCCTGGGGCAGCAGCGCTATTCCCATCCTGCATATCCTCTCCGGGGGCAGCCCCGTTATGTCCCTCCCCATGAAGTATATCCTGCCGGAGTCCGGCCTCACGACGCCGCATATGACGTTGTAGAGTGTGGTCTTCCCGGCCCCGTTGGGCCCTATGAGCGCGACGAGCTCCCCCTCGCCCACGTCGAGGCTCACGTCCCTCAGGACGGGGACGCCGCCGTAGCCCGCGCTCACGGACCTGACGGAGAGGATGGCGTCACCCGACGTCATCCACTATCTTCTCCCCCAAGTACGCTGCCATCACCTCGGCGCTGTGCACGACGCTCCTGAAGGGGCCATCCGCTATCTTCTCGCCCTGGCTCAGCACGACCACCCTGTCGGCCGCCTTCCGGAGCAGCCCCATCACGTGCTCCACCCAGATTATCGTCATGCGCTCCTCGTCCCTCAGCCGCCTGATGAGCGCGAGGGCCTCCTCGGCCCTCCAGGGGCTGAGGCTGGCGAACGGCTCATCGAGGAGCAGCAGCCTGGGCCTGGCCGCCAGAGCGCGCGCGAGCTCCAGCACCTTGAGCTCGTAGATTGTGAGGGAGTCCGCGCGGGCATGGGCCTTGCCCGCGAGCCCGACCGTCCTGAGGATCTCCATGGCAGCCTCGGCGGCGTGCCCCATGTCCAGGCCGCCCGCGTGCGACGCGGCGACCATCACGTTCTCCAGGACGCTCATGTTGCCGAAGGGCCGCGGCACCTGGTGGGTCCGCGCTATTCCCATCCTGCATATCCTCTCCGGGGGCAGCCCCGTTATGTCCCTCCCCATGAAGTATATCCTGCCGGAGTCCGGCCTCACGACGCCGCATATGACGTTGTAGAGTGTGGTCTTCCCGGCCCCGTTGGGCCCTATGAGCGCGACGAGCTCCCCCTCGCCCACGTCGAGGCTCACGTCCCTCAGGACGGGGACGCCGCCGTAGCTCTTAGAGACGTTCACGAGCCTGAGGAGCGCCTCCCCCTTGGACACCGTTCCCCTACAACCCGAGCGGCAAATATTTTACCTTTCCCTCATCCGGCCGCGGTCACCCTTTAGCCTGACCGGTTGTGGCGCGGACCCGATCCGCTCGACCCTGCGACGGCGCGGGGATCGGCGCCCCCCGCCGCTCCTCCCCAGCACGCGCAGCAGCCCCCTCAGGTCGGGTATCACAGCATCGGGCTTCTCGGTGGGACAGTACGCGTCCCTCACGACGAGTATCGAGAAGCTGCCCATCCGCCTGGCTGGTATTATGTCGTAGTCGCGATCGCCGACGACGACCACCTCCCGGGGGCTGAGCGAAATCCTGGCCGCGGCCTCGAGGAACATGTCGGGCTCCGGTTTCCCCCTCTCGACGCAGTCGCCGCCCACCACGGCGTCCATCAGCTGCAGCAGGCGCGCAGAATCCAGGAACAGCCTCGCTATGCTGGACGGCATGGACGTGGCGACCGCCATCCTGATCCCCAGCGACCTGAGCTCCGCCAGGACCTCCGGGACCTCCGGGAAGGCCCTCACCTCGCCGGCGTGCTCCTCGAGGTACCTCGACCTCAGGTTGGTTAGCTCCATCAGCGACGAGGAGGACGAGGGGCCGACGAACGCCTCTGCTATCTTGGAGGCCGGGAGCCCCACGAACCGCTCTATCTCGGACGGATCGACGCGATGCCCGAGGGAGCGCAGCGCGAACTCCCAGGCCGCGGACACGAGACGCACGGTGTCCAGCAGGGTCCCGTCCATGTCGAAGATCACGCCGCGGACTCCGCTGGGCGCCGAACACCCGCTCAAGCTCGCCCAGCGGGACGACCGCCTGTATATTAATTTCTGCCAGCCATCGGGCCCGGGGCCGCAGCGATGCCCGGCAACCAGATCGGGTTGCCGGGCATCCCATGAAGGCTGTTAACGTGTGATCGTATCTGCTGGTAGCTGCGCTATACTTTTAACCGGTCGGGGCGGCACGGCTGCAGATGCCAGCCAGCAGCGGATCGGAGCTGGAGTTCAAGTTCCAAGCGGTCGAGGAGGAGGAGCTGGAGCCCGAGTACGACGTCGTGATAGTCGGGGGAGGGCCGGCGGCCTTCAGCGCCGCGGTCTACAGCGCGCGCTTCCTGATGAAGTCCGTGATGATAGGGGAAGAGCCCGGGGGCCAGCTGACGCTCGCGGGCACCGTGGATGACTACATAGGTATACCCGAGGTGATAGCATCGGACCTCATAGAGCGCTTCCAGGGCCACGCGGCGAAGTATGGCGTGAGGCTGGTCATGGATCGGGTGGAATCCGTGGAGGAGTTGGAGGACTCAAGGAAGCGCGTGATCACGCTGGGGGGGCGCGAGACCGTGGCGAAGGCGGTCATAGTGGCCATAGGGTCCAAGAGGAGGAAGCTCGGCGTTCCCGGCGAGGATAAGTACAACGCCAGGGGCGTGAGCTACTGTAGCGTCTGCGATGCCCCCCTCTTCAGAGGGGCTGAGGCCGTGGCGGTCGTCGGAGGGGGCGATTCCGCGGTTGAGGGCGCGGCCCTCCTGGCTGACTACGCCAAGAACGTCTACCTGATACACAGGAGGGACGCGTTCAGGGCGCAGCCGATAAACGTGGAGGCCCTGCGCCGCAAGGGGAATGTGAAGTTCCTCCTGAACTCGGTGGTGAGGGAGATATTCGGCGATACTAAGGTGCGCGGATTGATCGTGGAGGACCTGAGGAGCGGGCGCCGCTCCGAGCTGCGCGTGGACGGAGTATTCATAGAGATAGGCTTCGAGCCCGACGTGGAGTTCGCCAGGAGGAACGGCCTGGGGACCAGCGAGGGAGGCTACATTGTTGTGGATGACTGGATGAGGACCACGAGGCCCGGCGTGTTCGCGGCCGGAGACTGCACGAGTGCCTGGGTGGGCTTCAGGCAGGTGGTCACCGCGGTGGCGCAGGGGGCAGTGGCCGCCTACTCGGCGGCTCGCTACGTGAGGGATAAATGGGGCTGATGCGACGCGGCCCAGCGCCCGATACCCATTTCACGGCGATGCCGATGACCCCTTGCGCGGGGGATGCCGCATGGCCAGCATCAGGGTGATAGCGCCCGCATCGTCAGCAAACCTGGGGCCCGGCTACGACGTGCTCTCCATGGCGCTCGACGGGCTACATGACCTGCTGGAGGTCAGCGTGGAGGAGGGATCGGGCATATCCCTGGAGGTCAAGGGAACATACGCGGGGGAGGTCCCGGAGGATCCCGCGAGGAACAGCGTCGGCGTGGCGGCGTCGGAGCTCCTGAGGGTATCGGGCATCAGGGCGCACGTCCACGTGGTCCTCCACAAGGAGATCCCGCCGTCATCCGGCCTCGGGAGCAGCGGCGCGGGGGCGGCCGGCGTGGTGTGGGCACTGAGCAGGATGCTCGGATTGAATATGGATGAGAGCTCGCTCGTGGAGATAGCCGGGAGCGGCGAGAGGGCGGCCGCGGGGGCGGTGCACTATGACAACGTGGCCGCATCGCTGCTCGGCTGGTTTAACATAGTGAGGCCCGGGTCGCCGCCGCGCGTGGTCACCGTGAGGCCGCCGGAGGGGGCCTCCATACACGTGGCGCTGGCGGTGCCCATTGGCCCCAGGGCGGACGGCAAGACGAGGGCAGCGAGGGCCCTCGTCCCCCACGAGGTGCCCATCGAGAGCGTCGTCTGGAACTTGGCATCGGTAGCCATGATCGTGGCCGGCGCGGCGCGCGGCGACGCGGCCCTGATGGGCACTGGGATGTCGGACCTCATCGTGGAGCCGGCGCGCAGCAGCATGGTGCCCGGCTACTCGCGGGTCCGGAGGGCGGCGATGGAGGCGGGCGCGCTCGGCGTGGCGATCAGCGGCGCAGGGCCATCGATGATAGCGCTGACCGGCGACGCCGAGGCCGCCGGGAGGGTGGCCAGGGCCATGGCAGAAGCCATGGAGGCCGAGGGGACGGCGGCCGTCGGGATCCCCTCCAGGCCGGGGCCGGGTTGCAGGGAGGCCCGTGACTCAGTCTAAGGTTAGCGCCCGATGGACGCGCTACGCCAAGTACGTCCTCCTCACGAGCTCGTCCCTGAGCAGCTCCTCGGGAGTCCCCACCTTGACGATGGATCCCCTGTCCATTAAGTACACGCGGTCGGCCACCTCGAAGACGAGCGCGGCGTTCTGCTCCACGAGGAGGATGCCCATCGTCCCCTTGAGCTCCTTCAGCGCGTCGTAGATGTTGTCGACTATCCTGGGCGCGACGCCAGTCGATGGCTCGTCCAGCATAAGCACCTTCGGCCTCGAGATGAGGGCCCTGGCAATGGCGACCATCTGCTGCTCCCCCCCGCTCATCGTGCCCACCTTCTGGGACATCCTGCCCCTGAGAGGGGGGAAGAGCTCCAGCACGCGCCTGACGGCGGACTCGTAGTCCTCGCCGGACCTGGCGCCCAGATTGGAGTGGGCGAGCCTCAGGTGCTCCCCCAGCGTGAGCCCGGGGAAGAGCTCCCTGGTGTCCGGCACGTAGCCGAGGCCGAGCTTGGCTATCACGTGGGCCGGGAGCCCGGCTATCTCGATCCCGTCGAGCTTCACGGAGCCCGACCAGGGCCGCACGATCCCGGATATCGTGCGCAGGGTGGTCGTCTTCCCCGCGCCGTTGGGCCCTATGACGCCGACCAGCTCCCCCCTCCCGACCGCCAGGTCGACGTTGTTGAGCACCTTTAACTTGTAGTAGCCGCTCACGAGGCCCTGCGCGCTGAGCAGGGAGCCCGAGCTCATATCTCGGACCACCTCCTGCCGAGGTAGGATTCGACGACCCTGGCGTCCGACGCCACCTCGGAGGGCTTCCCCTCCGCCAGCTTCTGGCCGTTCATCATGACGATTATCCTCTCGGTCAGATTGAATATCACCTTCATCACGTGCTCTATCATGACCATCGTCACCCCGCCCTCATGTATGTCCTTCACGACCGACAGCACCTCCCTCAGGTCGTCGCCCACGAGGCCCGCGCTCACCTCGTCCAGGAAGACGAGCTTGGAGCCCTGCGCGAGGGCCCTAGCGAGCTCCAGCTTCCTGAGCTCGACCACGCTCAGCGACTCCGGGTAATCCTGCGCCCTCTCGGCCAGGCGAACCCTCCCGAGGAGGTCCATGGCCAGCTCCCTGGCATCCCTCACGGAGATGCGCCTTGATCCATACATTGCCGCCAGCGCGACGTTGTCCAGGACATTTAGATTGTTGAATGGCCTCGGCACCTGGTAGGTCCTGGAGATCCCCAGCCTGGCCCTCCTATGGGGGGGTGCCTTGGTTATGTCGTGCCCGTCGAATGTTATCCTCCCTGACTCCGGGTAGTACACGCCTGTCACCACGTTGACCAAGGTCGTCTTCCCCGCGCCGTTGGGCCCTATGATGCCGACCAGCTCCCCCCTCCCGACCGTCAGGTCGACGCCGTTGAGGGCTATAAGCCCGCCGAACCTCTTGGTGACACCCGACACCTCCAGGAGCGACATGCGATCACCTCTAGCCATCAGCGCGCCTGCCTCGCCCTCCTGGTTTCCATGTACCTAGCCACAGAGCCGTATATCCCCTTCGGTGCCCTCAGGAGGACGACTATCAGGAGGAGGCCGAATATCACGAGCGCCAGGTTGCCGCCCACGACCGAGATCGAGCTCAGCGAGGACCTGATCCAGTTCTGCAGCGGGTCGAGGAACACGGTGCCGATCAGGACCCCCTCCGGGTACCCCATCCCGCCTATCATGGAGTAGAAGATTGGCCAGACGCTGTATTCTAGGTCGGGATACCCGAAGTAGTCGGGCGCCACGTAGCTCGTGTATAGCGCGACGAACATCGCCCCCGCGAGCGCCGCCATGTAGCCCGAGATGCCGAATATCATCGTTTTGTAAAGCCGCGAGTTTATCCCGATCGTGCCCGCGGCCGTCTCGTCGTCATTTATCGCCGATAGGGCGAACCCGATCCTGCGATTCTTGATCAATAGGATCACCAGATAGGCGGCGAACGCCAGCGCGGATGATAGGGCGAGCCTGGCGCCCAGGGAAAGCGGGAATGCTGGGAGTGTGAGCCCCACGGCGCCCGCCGTCCAGGGGGACAGCTGGCTCGAGACCGCGAGCGCGTAGCCGGCAGGCGTGAGCGCGAAGGTGAATATGCCTATGTACCAGTCCCTGAGCTTGGACGACACGAATCCCACGGCCAGCCCGGCGAGGGCGCCCACCGCGGGGCCGGCGAACAGCGCCAGCCACGGGTTAACGCCGTAGCTGAGGACGAATATGCCGTAGGCGTAGGCGCCCAGCGCGAAGAACAGGGCCTGCCCCAGGGACACCATGCCGGTGTTTGCCAGGAGCGACCATGAGAGCGAGTAAATGTAGAAGATCATGATCGCCATCGCGATGAGCGTCGGATAGCTGCCCCACATCCTCGATACGGCCGTTATTATTGCCAGCGCGACCGCGATCGCGATCGCCTTGATGTAAGTAGAGCCCGGGAGCTTCAGCCTCTTGCCGACGCTTGCGCTCATGCTCATCCACCTCTGAATATGCCCGAGGGCCTCACCAAGAGTATCAACGCCAGTATTATGAAGGCTATGGCCTCGCCCCACGTCTCCCCCATGTAGTAACTGATGAAGCTCTCAGCGAACCCTATTATCGCGCTCCCCACCATGGTGCCGGGTATGCTGCCGACGCCGCCAAATATCATGACGGCGAACGCCATCAGGGTCAACAGGATCCCGGTGAATGGGTCGAAAGTGAACGCTATGCCGTAGAGGGTTCCGGCTATCGCCGCCAAGGCGCTCCCGACTATGAATGTCAGGTAACCTAACCTGTTCGCGTCTATGCCCGATATGCTGGCGCCCACCGGGTTCTGGCTCAGGGCCCTTATCGCTATACCCTGCTTAGTCCTGAATAACCAGTAGTAGAGGGCGACCATTATCGCCCAGGATATCAATATTATGGACAGGTCGTCGTAGGTCAGCAGGACGTTGCCCGGCAGGAGGATCCCCGTGCCGCGGAGCGGGGATGGTATCTCCACGCCAGTGCGGTATACGGGGAGGAAGTAATACGCCAGCCCGTTCTCCAGCACGTACGAGACGCCGATCGTTATCAGTATCATGTTGACCGGGCTGGTCCTGGCCGCCGGCTTCAGCGTAAACCTGTATATCAGGACCCCGAACCCCGCGATTACCAGCACCGCGGGTATCATGGCCAGATATGGGCTCCATCCCTCCAGCGTCACGAATAAGAAGGCGATGAACGCCCCGAGGACCATCAGGTCCCCGTGGGCGAAGTTCACGAGCTTCAGGGTCCCGAATATCAGTGTGAGGCCGGTCGCCAGCAGGAGATATATGCTGGTGAAGAGCAGGCCGTACAGCGCGGTTGACAGCAGATAGGACGGTATGAGGAATGCTGCCATCGGCCGCGGCCTAAGTATATGCTGTATATAAAGATTGATGTTTTGAGAGCCGTCCCAATTCTTATAACATATCGAGTTACGACATCATTGTTTGAAGAATATAGTGCCATCTACCATATACGCTCGCACATATGCCATCCCGATATGTAAAAAAAATAAATAGAGCCGTTGGAATACGTCACGGGAACAGGTTGAACTGCGGGCTCACCGTGGCGAGCTGGGACGGCCAGACCACCTGCGTGTAGGGCTGGCTGCTCGTCGAGTTCCAGAAGACCTCGAGCATCAGCGGCTGGAGCGACACCTCGTGGAAGCTGTCGAACAGGGTCCCGCTGGGCGTCGGCTTCACCATCACGACCAGCTGCGGGGGCGGCGACATCGTTGCCAGGGCGTTTATCACGGCGGTGTTCTGAGTCGTCCCCGCGTCCTTCAGCGCGTAGGCGGCGACCCACACGGAATCGTACCCGGAGGCGCCGAGGAGTCCCGTCAGCTTCCCGGTCATTGCCTTGTAGTTGGTCCTGAAGGACTCCCACTTGGCGTTGATCTTGGCGTCGCTCGTTATGGCGTACTCGGGGTAGTTGGTGGTTATGAATGTGCCAGCTGCGTCGGGGCCGGCGGCGCTCGGCCCGTAGAACGACATGTCGTCGACGATTCCGGTGGAGGGTCCCATGACCACCCCCTTGAGGGCCGGGAATTTGGCGGCCTGCTGCTGGAACGCCGCCTGCTCGGGGGGCCACATGCCCAGCACGAGTGCGTTGGGGCTCATGGTCGCCACCTTGGTCAATATGTTCTGGAACTGCGTGGTGCCGGCCGGATAGAACTCCACATCGACTATCTGTATCTGGTTCTGCCATCCGTTCTTGTATATCGTGTAGTTGAAGCCCCACAGGTAGTCCTGCCCGTACTCCGTGTTCTGCCCTATGTAGACGACCCTCAGCGGCCCGCTAGTGCTCTGCCCCTGGGAGCTCTGTATCTGGTTCTTATACTGGTACAGGAACTCGGCGGCCCATGTTCCGTACTGGATCCCGGTGGGCTGGTAGTGGAATATCATCGACTTCGATGGATCGAAGTTCGTGAGGTTGCTGGTCCTCGTCGCGAGCGGCGTGGAGCATATGAATATCGATGGTTCGTTGTACTGCCGCAGTACGGGTATGTCGGCTACCGCCACGACGCTGGCGGGGGTCGTTATCACTATCGCCGCGTGATGGCTGGTTATAAGCGTGGAGGTGGCCGTCGGTCCATTGGCCGGGCTGGACTGGTCGTCCTGCCACACGAGGTTTATCGTGTAGTTGCCCGGCCCGTTCGGCCCGTTCGCGAGGTATATTCCTCCCTGGGAGTTTATCTGCGACGCGGCGAGCTGCGCGCCCCAGAGGACCTGCTGGCCTATGGCTCCGAGGGGTCCGGTGAGCGACTGCTCGAGCCCGATCGTCACCTGCCCCACTATCGCGTGCGTCGGCGTCGGGGTGGGAGTGGGCGTGGGCGTCGGAGTGGGGGTCGGAGGGGGCCTGGTGACGTACCAGGCGGCCACCCCGCCGACGATCACCACCACTATCACGACAGCGATTATGGCCCAGAGCGCAGCCTTGGATATAGCACTTCTTCTCATCTTCGTCTGAGACTATGAAAGTAAGTATAATATAAACGTTGCCATCGAGTACTTGGGTGTTGGTCAGATAAGGAGATCACCCCACAACAGCGATCACCTCCGACGGCACGCGCCCCATCCCCTCCTGGGACTTGGGCCCGTTGTAGTACACGAAGAAAATGTTCATCAACATGTCCAGCGATGCGATCCTCGACCTCCCTGCGTTTATATTGTTGAAGAAGACCCTCGTCCTCCTCTTCAGGGAGCCGAAGAACCTCTCAACCTGCTCCCGTCCCCGAACGTCCCGTGGTAGTACTGCGGCCCGAGCTCCCGGAGGGCCCACGAGTACCGCGGGCCCCCCTCCACGACGAACGCCGGTTTGTTCGTGCAGGCCTCAAGAACCCGGCCTAGGGAGAGGAGCGCGTCCATGGAGCTCCTGGGCCACGTCGCCTCGATGGCCAGGAGCTCCCTGGTGTCACGTCCATCGCGGCCCACATAGACCTCCCGGCCGTACACCTTCCCCGCGGCCTCGTCCACCGCGATCAGCCTCCTCCCCCCTCGGCGGTATGGTCCACCTGACCGGCCCGAGCGCGCGGTCCACGATCGGCCCCCGAGGAACCTGATGGAGCGCATGGTCCAGTACTTGAAGGAGGGGGCTGAGGAGTTCGACGACCCCTTCCCCGTCGGCGGGCGCAGGCTCGCGTCCAGGCGTGCATTCGAGCGCCTGAGGAACTGGCTGCCAGCGTCCACGTCCATGCGGGACTCCGCGTTCGAGGACGGGGGCCTGGGGAGGCCCCCGCTCGGGTGGAGGGAGGAGGGGATGCCGCGGTGGCTGGACGGGCCGCGCCCGATCCTCTCGCTCGGGTAGGGGGTGGGCTCAAGGTGACGGAGCCCCGCCCGGTTGAGTAAGCCTTTTATGGCCTGCGAGCAAGCCCATGACGGTGCGCTTGAACGGAGAGGCGTCGCTGCTCTGCGTAAACTGCGGATGGAGAGGCGACCCCGAGGAGCTCAGGTACACCTGCCCACGATGCGGGGAGCCCCTCACGATCGTATACGAGGAGGATTACTTAGCGGAGAGAGCGCGCGAGTTGAGGGAGGGGAGGGGGAGGGGCGTCTGGCGCTACTCCGCGTTCCTGCCCTTCCCGGATGACGTCAGGCGCGTGACGCTCGACGAGGGGTCGACGCCGCTCCACGAGTCCAAGCAGGCCAGGGGGCTGCGCCTGAAGAACGAGGGACTGAATCCGACGGCCAGCTTCAAGGACCGCGGGATGACGGTCGCCGTGACGGACGCCCTGAGGAGGGGCGCCTCGAGGGTCGTCTGCGCGTCGACCGGCAACACCGCGGCCTCAGTAGCGGCCTACGCCGCCAGGGCAGGCATGAGGAGCTACGTCCTGGTGCCTTCAGGCGCGGTGGCCAGGGGCAAGCTGGCCCAGGCGGTGGCGCACGGCTCTAAGATAGTCAAGATCAGGGGCGGCTTCGACGAGGCCCTGAGGGAGGTGCTGAGGCTCGTCTCGGAGGACAGCGGCCTCTACCTCCTGAACTCGGTCAACCCCTACAGGATAGAGGGCCAGAAGACTCTCGCGTTCGAGGTGTGGGAGCAGCTCGGCGGGTCAGTGCCCGACGCGGTAGTGCTTCCGGTGGGGAACGCGGGGAACATATCCGCGATATGGAAGGGCTTCAGGGAGCTCGTCGAGGCTGGCCTCGCGAGGTCCGCGCCCAGGATGATAGGCGTGCAGGCGGAGGGGGCTGCGCCGCTGGCCAGGGCGTTCGAGGGCGGACTGAGCGAGCTGAGGCCGGTGGACAGCCCGCAGACCTACGCCACCGCGATAAGGATAGGGCGGCCCGCGAGCTGGAGGAGGGCGCTCATGGCGGCCCGCGAGAGCCGCGGGGCCATCATAAGCGTGAGCGACCAGGAGATCCTGAGGGCCCAGATCGACCTCGCGAGGGTCGACGGCGTATTCGTGGAGCCCGCCAGCGCCGCGGCGCTCGCCGGCTACAGGAGGGCGATCGCCGAGGGGCTCCTGGATCCCGGAGAGAGCGTCGTGGCGGTGCTCACGGGGCACGGCCTGAAGGACCCCGACGCTGTGACCATGTTCGGCTCGGACGAGGTGGAGGTGGAGCCCCGGGACCTGACCAGGGAGCTGAGCGCCTCGGCATGAGGATCGTGCTTGCGGGGTACGGCAACGTGGGGCGCAGCCTGCACCGCATGCTGGAGGAGCGCAGGAGGGAGCTCCTCAGGAGGTATTCCATGGATGCTATAGTGGTGGCGGTGATCGACAGGGGCGGGGCGGCGGTGCACTGGAAGGGGGTGCCCTACTCGGAGGCGGCGGCGGCTAAGGACTCAGAGGGCACGGTGGCGGCGGGGGTCCACGGGCGCCGGGGGGTGACGGTCCTCGACCTGCTCGACGAGGTGGAGGCCGATGTGTACGTGGACACGACCCTCCCGAACTTCACCGACGGGCAGCCCTCCCTCTCCTACATGGAGAGGGCCATCTCGAGGAGGATGCACGTAGTGACCAGCAATAAGGCGCCGATGGCGCTTGCAATGCCGGCCCTCCTCGAGGTCGCCGAGCAGAAGGGCGTCCGGCTCCTCTACAGCGGCACGGTGGGCGGCGGCACCCCCTTCCTGGGCATGGCATCAGAGGCGCTGAGGGGCAACAGGATAAGGGCGATAAGGGGGGTGCTGAACGGCACGACCAACTACGTCCTCCACAGGATGGAGACTGAGGGGGTCTCCCTGGAGGAGGCCCTCAGGGAGGCAAGGAGGCTCGGTTACGCGGAGGCGGATCCCCGCATAGATCTGAGCGGCCTGGACTCAGCGGCGAAACTCGTGATACTGGCGAATCACGCGATGGGCTCCAACTACACGTTGAGCGACGTCAGGTACAGCGGGCTGGAGGGAGTGACGCCGGGTGACCTGCGCGAAGCCGCCAAGAGGGGAAAGGCGCTCAGGCTCCTGGCGGACAGCAGGAGGCTCAGGGTGGGGCTGGAGGAGGTCGACTACCGGAGCCCGCTGAACGTGCCCGCGAACCTCAACTCGGTGGAGTTCGAGGTCGAGGAGCTGGGCAGCATTTACCTGATAGGGAGGGGGGCCGGAGGTCCCGAGACCGCCGCCGCCATCATGAGGGACCTGGTGCAGCTCAACGCCGCCCAGCCGAGGCGCTGAACGCGGGGCGGAAGGGGGACAATGCCCTGGCGCAAATCCGCCACCTCGCGTCCGGCCCGCGCGCGGGCGCCGGATAGGCTGTGACATTAAGTTCATAACGGCGCCACCCTGCACGGCAGGCGGAGGCCGAGTTGAGGATAGTGATGAAGTTCGGCGGAACGTCCGTCCGCGGCGACGGGTTTCGCAGGATCCACGAGATAGTGTCCAGGCACCTCCCGGAGAACCAGGTGGTCGTGGTGGTATCAGCAATAAAGGGGGTCACCGATGAGCTCATAGACGCGGCGCACCGGGCGAGGAGGGGGGATGAGAGGGAGATCTCCGAGTTCTTGGACAGGCTCGTGGACTCCTACATGGAGCTGGTGGAGGTAAGCCTGGGGCGCGAGCACCTGAACGAGGCGTTCGGGATAGCGTCGAAGCTCAAGAGGGACCTCGAGAGGGTGCTCTTCGGCATAATGTACCTGGGGGAGCTCACCCCGCGGAGCCTCGACTACGTAGCAGGATATGGCGAGACTTTCTCCGCCAAGGTGGGCGCGTTCATACTCAGCAAGCTCGGGCTGGAGGCCGTCGGCCTCACGGGCAAGGAGGCCGGCATAGTGACCGACGACACGTTCGGGGACGCGAGGATACTGCTCAACGCCACCCGCTACAGCGCCAGGCGCGCCATAGAGCCGCTGCTCGAGGCCGGCAAGGTCCCCGTGGTCGGCGGATTCACCGGCGCGACCCAGGAGGGCGTCATGACAACGCTGGGCAGGGGAGGGAGCGACTACACGGCCACGGCGCTCGGCGCCGCGCTGGACGCGGACCAGGTGTGGCTCTGGAGCGACGTCGACGGCATAATGACCGCCGATCCCCGCATAGTGCCGAACGCGAGGACGGTGCCCGAGCTCAGCTACAGGGAGGCCGCTGAGCTCGCGGTCGTGGGGGCGAAGGCCCTGCACCCGAGGGCGCTGGAGCCCGTCTGGGACGCGGGCATCCCCGTCTACGTGCGCAACACCTTCAACCCCAACGGCCCCTACACCGTCATACACGGAAAGGAGGAGGTCAACGAGAAGGTCGTGAAGGCAGTGTCGCTGATAAGGGAGGCCGGCATCATCACCGTGTACGGCCCGAGCATGGTCGGGGCCCCCGGCACGGCCGCTAAGGTCCTCGAGGTCGTCGGATCCACCGGCACCAACATAATGATGATAGCGCAGAGCGCGAGCGAATCCAACATATCCATAGCGGTCAGGAGGACTTCCCTCGACAAGGTCTACTCCGCGCTCGAGAGGGAGCTGGTGTCGAGGGGCGTCCTGAGGTCTGTGGAGGTGGAGGACGACGTCTCAATAGTCGCCGTCGTGGGCGCCGGGATGAAGGGGACCCCGGGCGTCTCGGCCAAGATATTCTCGGCGGTCGCCGAGCGCGGCATAAACGTGATAATGGTGGCCCAGGGCGGCTCCGAGATGAACATATCGTTCGCGGTGAAGGCGGAGGACGCCGACGAGGCCGTGAGGGCCGTGCACGACGCGTTCAGGCTGGGGGAGGCGTAGCGGCCTGAGCTCCTACTCCCAAGAGGTCATAGTGAGGGGACACCTGATAGACTCGATGATCCTGTCCAAGATCTTCGACGCAGTCATGGATCTCAAGGGAGAGTTCGAGGTGCTGGAATTCAGCGTGGGCAAGAGGAAGGACGAGCACAGCTCCGTCAGGCTCCTGGTGAAGGCCGACTCGAGGGAGCAGCTGCAGAGGATACTCGATACGATATACAGGATGGGGGCGATACCCTCGGGCCTCAGGGAGGCCAGCTTCGCCGAGGCGCCCGCGGACGGCGTGCCGCCCGAGGGCTTCTACGTGACCACGAACAACCCGACGCAGGTCTACCTGGATGGCCGGTGGTTGGACGCCAGGCCGACTGCGGCCAACATGGTGATCGTGCGCCGCCCGCAGGGCGGCTCCATAGAGTGCAGGCCGGCGTGGAGCGTCCGCAGGGGGGACCTCGTGCTGGTGGGGGAGGAGGGCGTGCGCGTCAATCCTCCCGAGAGGCCCAGGGAGGGGGTCGGCATATTCGAGTTCATGTCCGGCTCGGCGCCGAGGACCGCGACCCCATCGCTCATCTCAGGGCTGGCGGAGGAGATGGAGGCCGTGAGGGAGAGGGGTGGCAGGATCGTCGTGATAACCAGCTCCGCGATCGTGCGCAGCGGGGCGGCGGACTCGCTGGCGTCGCTCATACGCAAGGGGTACGTGAGCTCGCTGATCTCCGACGGCTCCCTCCTCACGTGCGACGTCGAGCTCAGGCTCTTCGGCACGTGCGACGGCGTGGCGGTCGCCGAGGGCGCCAAGAGCGGATACGGCAACAGGCTGAGGGCCGCGGCCGAGCTGAGGAGGGCCGGGGGCCTGAGGGGCCTCGTGGAGTCCGGAGTCCTGAGGGAGGGCCTATCGTACGAGCTCGCCACGGGGGGCCTGGAGGTTGTTCTGGTGCTCGGCGTGGGCGATGAACCCGTGCCGGGCGCGATCTCGGACTCCAGGGACGCGCTCCTCAGCGTGCTGAGGGTGCTGGACGGCGCCGAGCTGGTGCTGGCGCTGGCGGGAGGTCACCTGGCCTCTGATGCGCTGAGGCTGCTGAGCTCTGGCACGAAACTGGTCGTGGTGGACGTCAGCCCGGAGGCCATACTCAGGGTCGCGGGGATGGGTATCGCGCAGTCGGTCAGCGTGATGTCGGACGTGGCGGGCTTCCTCAGGCTCCTCGACTCGGCGCTGGCGCGGGTCCCGGGCCCCCGAGCAGATCGCTCCCTCACCAGCCCATAGGGGACCAGCAGGCGCGCGTAGGCCGCCGCGAGCACGCCGCGCGCGTTGCCGTAGCTGATCCTCCGGTACGCCTCCGGGAACGGGAGCCACTCGAAGCCGCTGTGCTCGCTCGAGATCACGACCCTGCCGCAGCCGCCCGTGCACTCCATCAGGTAGAACGTGACCTCCTTCGTGGAAACGGCCCCGCCCTCCCCCTTGAACCTGTAGCGTATCCTGTACTTGAAGTTGGGGATGATCCTCAAATTGCGGAGGCCAGTCTCCTCGATCACCTCCCTGAGGGCGGCCGCCTCCTCGGCCTCGCCGTCGTTGAGGTGGCCCTTGGGGAATCCCCAGTACCCGCGCAGGTTGCGCAGGACCAGGAACTCTGGACCGCTGCCGCGGCGCCTGAACACGACGCCCCCTGCAGATCTCTCCATGAGATCCGCTGAGCAGCGTCCATTATTAAAGAATTTGAGTCCCCGGGCAGCGGCCTCCGACGCGTTCAGGGGACGCCCATGGTATTCCCCACGCCGACGACGAGCACGACGTCGCCCGGCGACGTGTTCTCCCTGATTATCCTCCGGACGGCGTCGGCCGCCCTGGGCACGGCGGCCCTGACGGCCTCCGGCATCTCCGAGATCGCCTCCCTCTCGGACATCTTCACCACCACGGCGTAGGTCGGGATCCCCATCCTGTGGGCAACCTCCTCTATGTAGAACCTGTCCGTCCCGGGGCCGCCCATCGCGACCCCCACTCCCTCGGCAATGGAGCCCGTCTCCTCGCCCCTCAGCTTCAGAGCCGCGTCCACGGATACGACGAGCTTAGCGTTCCTGTAGATCCTCAGGAGCCTCTCCACGGCCTCGCCGGGCCTCCCGACGGTCCCGCCCGGCCCCTCCGCCTTCACGGCTATCACCCTGCGGCCCTCCACGCTCACATCGTAGAACACCGTGTCCTCCGCTATCCTCCTGGGCCTGGCGTCCCCGACGAGCGAGCGGACCACCATCGGCCCCAGGGCGTCCCCTATGGGCACGCCCCTGGACAGGGCGTCGATGCCCGAGCTCAGGGCCTCGGCCTCCTCCATCAGGAAGGGGAGGTATATCTGGAGGTAGCTGAGCGATATGAGGTCGTGATCCCTCTTGGCCGACAGGTAGAAGTGATCGAGCACCTTCCTTATGCGCTCCAGCTCCACGCTCACCTCCAGCAGGTTGACCAGGTTCTTCCTGCTGACGGGATCGGCGCCCGGGGCCAGCCCGCCCACCATGTCCTCCAGGGAGCGGTCCCATATCCTGAGGACGTGATCCAGCTTCGGCACTATCCCGTGGGGGTCGAGCGACGCCGGCTGTATCACTAGAGAGTTGAGGGCGTCATCGACCTTGGCGGAGAGCTCGTGATCGCTCCCGCTGTAGTAGCGGGAGAGCTCCCCCAGGAGCCGCCCCCTGGCCTCGGCGCTCAGCGCCCGGGCCCTCCTAACGTACCTGTTTGTCTGCCACAGCAAGGAGCTGAGCTGTATCCTCATGCCGTAGAATATGAAGCCGAACATTATCGCCAGTCCGGCCAGCGTCATCGTCAGCACTATGGGGTTGTTCGCGCTCCCGGCGCCGATTGCGCTCGTGCCCTATCCCCTCGCTCCGCTGGCGCGGGGCGCCTTAAAAAGGCTCGGAGGAAGGCGCCTAGTCGAACCGCGGCCTCTCCACGGCGCGCACGTAGGTGCGGTCGCCGACGTCCACGAGCTCGTACCCCATCGAGCGCAGCCTGGCCCTCAGCGCATCCGCCTCGCCGAACCTCCCCTCGGAGCGCAGCCTGGCCCTCTCCGACACGAGCCGGAGCACGTCGTCGGGCGGCGGGCCCTCGGGCAGCCTATATCCCAGGACGCCGAACATGAGCCAGAATGCCTCGGCGACCTCGCGGCTGGCGCCCTCCAGGCGCCGCTCCGACGCCAGCCTGCCCACGTGCCTCGAGAGCCTGACGAGCGCCGATATCGCCGATGGCACGTCCAGGTCTGAGGCCAGGGAATCGTCGAACTCCCTCAGCAGCGCCCTGGCCTCGGGAGACTCCGAGTCTCCCGAGGGCGGACTCTCCCTGAGGTCGTAGGCGGCGGACTCTATTATCCTCCAGTTCTCGTACGCCTTCCTCAGGCCCTCGACCGAGAACTCGAGCGGGCTCCTGTAATGCGCTGACAACAGGTAGGTCCTGAGAGTGTTCGGGCCCCACCTCTCCACGGCGTCCCTTATCCTGATGATGTTGCCGAGGGACTTGGCCATCTTCTCGGACCCTATGTTCAGCATGCCCACATGCATCCAGGCCCTGGCCAGCGGCTTCCCGGTGTAGGACTCGCTCTGCGCTATCTCGTTCTCATGATGGGGGAAGATGAGGTCTGCGCCGCCCCCGTGTATGTCTATCGTGTCACCCAGGTGTTCGTTTATCATGGCGGAGCACTCTATGTGCCAGCCGGGCCTGCCGCGCCCCCATGGCGAATCCCAGAGGGGGCCGGATCCCTGCACCTTCCAGAGGGCGAAGTCGGCCGGATCCCTCTTGTGGGGATCCGGCTCCACCCTGGCGCCCGCGAGCAGCTGATCCACCCTCCTCTTCGAGAGCTTGCCGTAGTTCGGGAACGTGGAGACGCTGAAGTACACGCCGCTGGGCACCACGTAGGCGTGGCCGGACTCTATCAGCCTGCTTATGATCTTCTGCATGGCCCCCACGTGCTGGGTGGCCCTGGGCATCACTGCGGGCCTCCTCAGGTTGAGCGCGTCGAAGTCGCGGAGCGCCTCGGCGATGAACCTCTCGGCCAGCTCCAGGGGCTCGATGCCCTCCCTGGCGGCCCTGTCTATTATCTTGTCGTCGATGTCGGTGAAGTTCTGAACGTACTTCACCGCGAATCCCCTGGCATCGGCCGACCTGTACAGCACGTCGAACGTGAGCAGAGTCCTCGCGTGCCCTATGTGCGCGAAGTCGTAGACGGTCAGGCCGCACACGTACATCGTGAGCTCGCGGGGGGCCACGAATTCCACGCGGCCCCCTGAGAGCGTGTCGCTGACGCTGAAGCGCGGGGACAGCCGCAGCACGCCTATGACCAGGAGCCGGTCCTTAAAAATTCGTCAATCGACGCCGCCGCATCGTTCCCGCTCTTCAGGGCGAGGCCGTAGAGGCTGGCGCCGTGCCTGACGTCGCCGGCGGCGAACACCTTCCTGGTGGTCGTCCTGAACTTCTGGTCGGTCTTCACGGTGCCGTCCCTGTTGAGCTCTATGCCCAGGCAGCCCGGCTGGAACGGCGGCGATGGCAGCTCTCCCGCCGCCACGAGCACGGCGTCGACCTCCACCTCGAACTCGCTCCCCGGCACCGGCACCGGGTGGGGGCGCTTGTCGCCCGGCACCGCCTCCAGCCTCATCCTCTGGAGCGTCGCCGATGCGACGCGGCCCTCCGGGCCGGCGGAGAACCTCGCGGGGACCGTCAGCTCCAGGGGCTCCACGCCGTACTGTTGGATGAGCCTGTTGAACTCGCGCACGCTCATGGGCGCCTCGTTCCTCGTCCTCCTGTAGGATAGGTAGACCTTCTGTATCCCAAAGCGGTCCCTGAGATACCTGAGCGGGACCTCCACGGCGTCGACGGCGGTCAGCCCGCCCCCGACGACCATCACGCGGCGGCCGAGCGGCGGCACCTCGTCCATGCTCCTGTAGCCGAGCTGGGCCTGATAGAACTCGAACAGCCAGTCGAGCGCGACGTAAACCCCGGGCAGGTCCTCCCCGGGGACCTCGAGCCTCCTGGAGCGCCAGGTGCCGGTCGCTATCAGCACCGCATCGAAGTCCCTGACCAGGTCCTCCAGCCTCACGGAGGCGCCCTCCCGGGGCGCCGGCTCGGAGCATCCCACGACGAGGGTCCTCATGTGGAAGTTGACCCCGGCCCTCACCAGCTCCTGCACGCCGCTCCTGACGCCAGCCTTCGGCACGTGGTACTCGGGAATCGCGAAGATGAGCATTCCGCCCGGCTCCTGCAGGGAATCGTAGACGTGGACCTCGTGGCCCTTGCACCTGAGGACGCCGGCCGCGCCCAGGCCGGCGGGGCCCGCGCCTACGATGGCGACGCGCTTGCCCGTGGATGGAGGTATCGCGCCCTCGCTGCACTTGAGGAACTTCATAGCGCGCTGCCGCGAGAATATCCGTATAAAAGTTTTAAATTTGGGCGGGCGCGTGGCGCACGGCGTAGGCCCTGACCGGATGCTCCAGCAGATCCTTCGGCAGCCGCACCTCCATCCAGGAGCCTGGGGGAAGGCGCTGGAACTCGCCCCTGGCGGCCTCGAGCTCCGGCAGCAGGCGATCCAGGGACGCCCTCACCCAAGCGGAGCTCCCCGCTGGATCCTCGAGCTCCGCTATCTCCGGCAGGACCAAGTATATCAGCGAGAAGATCGCCCATGAGACGTCGCGTATCTCCCACTGGGCCGCCGTGTCCAGGCGCTGCGATAGCATGCGCCTGAATTCCCAGGCCGTCGCGCTCATCGTTATGTGCGTGAGCGTGGCGTTCGGCAGGACGAAGCGAGCGTCCTCCTTCCTGGCGCCGCCACTCAGGAGCCTCCCGTAGAAGGAGGCCACCCCATCCATGAACCGCGCATATTCTTCGGTGAGGCCGGCGGGGAGGCCCGGCGGGGAGCCGTACCAGGCCCCGCCCCTCGCCACGGCGACGTGCCTCTGGCTCTGCTGGCTGAACGCCGCCAGCCTGTGGCGCACAAGCTGATGGGTGAAGGATCTGCTGACGCCGCTGATGGAGAACGTGAATCCGCCGTGCCAGAGGAGATCGCCGATAGCGAGCGGACCCGCGGCGGCGCGGAGGCCGGCGAAGTCCGTGTGGGAGAGCATCCACACCTGGGCGCCCTCGGGATAGCCCTCCCTGGGAGGCTGCTTCACTTGGGATTGCGGAGCCTGCTCGGATAGCCACGGGGCCAGCTTAGGGAGGAAGCGGCCCACCTCGGACAGGACCGCGCTCCTCGAGCCCCTAGTGTCCACGAGGCTCCTCAGCGTGGTGGTAATCAGCCAGCGATTCGCGCCCAGCCTGGTCAAGTTGAGGAACCTGTGCTCCAGCAGCGCCTCGAGGACCTCCTCGGGAGACGCCTCCACGATCCAGGTGGCGAAGCCGTGCTCCAGCACGTCCATGTGCCCCAGCTCCACGGCCTTCCTGAGCATGCGGTGGACCTCCGAGTCGGGGAACGCCGACCTGTCGGTGAAAAGCGCGTGGGCCGGCCAGGAGCTGTAGCAGCTCCTCATGGCGGCGGCGCACGTCCTGGAGATCTCCGGCGATACCTGGATCAGGCGCGCGGTGACCACGGGGGAGGTAACCCCGGGCAATATTAATCGAATTCACCCCGCGCCGGCGATCCCCGGCATCGGGCGCCCCTCTATGCTGCCTGCTGCCGACGGAGCCGGCGGGGAGGACGGGCCCCGCATGGCGACCTAAGTGATTGAAAACACATTAAGGGAGGACGGGGGCGCCCTGGTGCGCGTGGCCGATTCCGGGCCCCGCTGCCCGCACTACGGGGTCTGCGGCGGATGCAGCCTGCAGCACGTGCCCTACAGCGAACAGCTGGAGCTCAAGAGGAGGAGGGTGGCCGAGGCTGTGGGGCGGGAGCCCGACGAGGTCCTGCCGTCCCCCGTGATATGGCACTACCGCAACAGGATGGACTACGCCGTGAGCCCGGAGTTGGCAGTGGGGCTGAGGGAGAGGGGCAAGTGGTGGTCTTACGTCGATGTCAGGGCGTGCCTGCTGCAGTCGCCGGAGGCGGACGCCGTGAGGAATGCCTTCAGGAGCTTCGCCCTGGAGAGGGGGATCCCGGGCTACGACACCAGGAGGCACTCCGGGATCCTGAGGTACCTGGTGATAAGGGAGGGGAAGTTCACCGGGGAGAGGATGGTGGCAGCCATAACCAGCGAACCCCTAGTGGACAAGCTGGCCGAGTTCTCGCCCCCCGCCCGCGTGGACTCCCTGCTGAACGGCATCAACAGGGGACTGTCAGATACCTCTAGGGCGGATGAGGTGCTGATCGTGAGGGGCGGCGACACTATCTCCGAGGTGCTCTCAGGCTACAGATTCCGCATAGGCCTCAACACGTTCTTCCAGACCAACTCCTACACCGCCGAGCTGCTGATCAAGCTTGTTGTCGAGGAGGTATCCGGATCGAGGACCGTCTACGACCTATATTCTGGAGTGGGGACGCTCACCATTCCCGCGTCCTCCGTCGTCGAGTACGCCATAGGCGTGGAATCCGACCCGCAGTCGGTCGATCTCGCGAGGCGTAACGCCTCGGAGAACGGATCCGGGGCGGACTTCCTGACAGCCAGGGTCGAGGCCCTGGGCCACATAGACGCGGACGTCGTAATATTGGATCCGCCGAGGGGCGGCGTGCATCCCAAGGCCCTGGGCGCAATCGTCTCGTCCAGCCCGTCCAAGATAATATATCTGTCATGCAACCCGGCGAAGCAGGGAGAGGACCTGGCAAAGCTCAGGGGGTACAGGTTGGAGAGGCTGGTCGCGGTTGACCAGTTCCCGCACACGCCGCACGTGGAGACGGTGGCGGTGCTCTCCCGGGGGGCTCGGCTCTGATGTCTCTCCTCAACGCCAGCGCTAGGAAATACCAGCTCACCTCATGGCCCCCAAATGGCGATGCGAACCACTAATATTTAAGCCGTGATCGGATGGGAGGCCTGGGCCGTCGCGGTGACCGACCCCCTCCCCGCCCCGAAGGGCGAGGGTTGTCGTTCACCTTCACTATCAACCTTTAATTCCGCGGCAAGGCGGGGAGCCGGCGTGGATGGTTGCATATTCTGCAGGATATTGAGCGGTGAGCTGAAAGGGTACTTCGTGTACAGGGATCAATACACGGCCGCCTTCCTGGACGCCTACCCGCTGGCGGAGGGACACACCCTCGTGGTCCCCCTGAGGCACGTGCAGAGGTTCCAGGAGCTGAGCGAGGAGGAGGCCTGCGCCCTCTCCAGGACGCTCCTGAAGGTTTCCAAGGCGATCTCCAAGGCGCTCGGCGCCAGCTCGCTCACGATAGGGATCAACGACGGGCCGGACGCCGGCCAGGTCGTCCCGCACCTTCACGTGCACGTCGTGCCCAGGTGGAGGGGCGACGGCGGCTCAAACCTCCACTCGATATTCAGAGGAGCGCGCAGGCCGGAGCGCGTCAGCATGGACGAAATCGCCATGAGGATTTCGTCGAGCATTGAACGACTTTACAGCGCGGACGCTATGCTTTTTAGATCGAGGCGAGTTCATATCGCGTGCCGGAGGTCAGGTTCTGGCTCCTGGACGTGGCGAGCGGCGAGGGGACCGTCGACCTCTGGGGGGTCGCCGAGGGCGGGGAGCGCGTGGTGGTGAGCTTCCCCTTCACGCCGTACTTCTACTTGGTGCCCTCGCGGGGCGCAGGGCGCGAGGTCGGGGCGCGGGTTGAGGAGGTCGAGAGGTTCAGGCTAGGCAGGCCCCTGAGGTGCCTAAGGATATACGCCGACGATACCGCCAGAGCCGCGGAGGACGCGCTGAGGAGGGGCCTGGGCGACGCCTATGGATATGACCTGCGCCGCGCCGACCTCTTCCTGATCTCAACGGGACTCAGGCCGGGCTCCTGGGCGGTGGCCGAGGCCGAGCGCGCCGGGGAGCTGTGGGGCTACCCGGCCTATCGGGCCACGGGCAGCGTGAGGGCTGAGGAGGGGCGCGTGGCAGCGCCCGACCTCCGCGTGGTGTCGTTCAACCCGACGTACTTGGCGCGCCGCGCCTCGCCCAGGCCCGACAGGGACCCCGTAGTGGCCATCAGTTTGTATGATGGATCCTCGTCGCGGACGCTCATCGGGGACGAGCGCTCGATCCTGGAGTCGTTCGTTGAGTACCTGGCCAGAGCTGACCCCGACGTCGTGGTGAGCTTCCAGGGCAACCGCGTCCACTGGGATTACCTGAGCAGGAGGGCGCGGGCCGCTGGGGTCAGGTTCTCGGTCGGGAGGGGCGGCTCCGAGCCGCACGGGAGCGTGTACGGACACGTGTCGATACGGGGGAGGGTCAACCTGGACGTGTCGGAGTTCGTGGAGGAGGTCCCGGAGGTCAAGCTGGAGAGGCTGGAGGAGCTCGCCAGGTACATGGGGATGAGCGTCCCGGAGGAGGCGCCGGAGGACTACGAGGTGGGGGATCTCTGGGAGAGCGACCGGGCCGCGCTCATCTCCTACTCCGAGTGGAGGGCGCGGGCCGCGCTCGAGATATTCTCGGCGATCTCGGACTACGTGTTCAGCCTCTCCGCCATAACCGGGATGCCGCCCGATCACGTGCTAACGGCCGCCACGGGGTTCAAGGTGGAGAACTACCTCATGAGGTTCGCCGAGCTCGAGGCGAGGGAGCTCATACCGCCCAGGAGGGAGTCCGCGCACATGACCTACCAGGGCGGGATGGTCCTCCAGCCGGAGCCTGGGCTCCACCACGACGTCGCGGTGCTAGACTTCAAGAGCATGTATCCCAGTATAATAATTAAATATAATCTGAGCCTGGAGACCGTGCGCGAGGACGGGACGATCGAGGAGGGGAGGGAACCGGGGTTCCTGCCCAGGGCCCTGGAGCGCCTCCTGGAGGAGAGAGCCAGGGCGAGGAGCGAGGCGGAGCGCAGCCCCGAGGGGTCGACGGAGCGCAGGGTCCTCGAGGCAAAGCAGAGGGCACTCAAGAGGATAGCGAACGCGATATACGGCTACACGGGATGGTCAGGCGCCAGGTGGTACGCGCCACACGTTGCCGCGGCGATAACCGCGAAGGGCAGGGAGATAATCTCGTCGGTGATCTCCAAGGCGAGGGGCCTGGGGCTCAGGGTCATATACGGCGACACGGACAGCGTCTTCGTATCGAACGATGCGAGGAAGATTGACGAGCTGCTCGGCTGGATCTCGAGCGAGCTGGGGCTGGAGGTTAAGGTCGAGAAGGTCTACGTGAACGTGCTCTTCACAGAGGCCAAGAAGAGGTACGCCGGCGTGACGGCGGACGGCAGGCTCGACGTGGTCGGGCTGGAGGCGGTGAGGGGCGACTGGAGCGGCGTCGCCAAGCGCGCGCAGGTCGAGGTGCTGGAGGTCCTGCTGAGGGAGGGCAGCGTCGAGAGGGCCGTCGAGAGGGCCAGGGAGTGGATAAGGCGCGTGAGGTCGGGGGATGTTCCCCTCAGGGACCTCGTGATATGGAAGCAGCTGACGAAGCCCCCGGAGGACTACGAGGCGACCGCCGCGCACGCGATCGTGGCAAAGCGCATGAGGGAGGCGGGGTGGGACGTGAGGGTAGGCGACAAGGTCGGATTCTTGGTGGTCAGGGGCCCCGGCAGGATCTACGAGAGGGCGAGGCCATACTTCGAGGTGACCAGCGACCAGGTCGACTGGGACTACTACGCGGATAAGCAGGTCGCGGCGGCCTGCGCCAGGATACTGGAGGCGGTGGGCGTCGACGAGTCGAGGCTGCTGGCGGCAGGGGGCAGGGGGCTGGAGGCGTTCTTCGGATGAGCGGCGATAGGGAGGCGTACGGCTCCGCGCTGAGGGAGGCGGCGCGCGCCCTCCGCGGAAGGGCCGGCGGCTCGGCCGTGATAGTGCACCACGACGACGCGGATGGCCTGGCTGCCGGGGCCATATCGCTGAGGATAGCCGAGGCCCTCGGGCTCAGGGCCCGGGCCGTCTGCATAGAGAAGATGCACCCGTCCATAGTCAGTATGATACACTCTATGGACGCCGAGGTCTTCATATACGCGGACATCGGGTCCAGCAGGGCGGATCTCGTGACCGGCGCCATGCGGAGCGGGCAGCTGGTCGCGATCCTGGACCACCACGATCCAGCGCGCGTCTCCGGTGAGGGGCTCCTGCACCTAAACCCCGAGCTCTATGGCTACAGGGGCGAGGAGGACGTCAGCGGCTCGACCGCGGCCTACATGCTGCTGAGGGAGCTGTCGGCGGACGGCGCGATCGAGCTCGCGTGGGCGGCGGTGGTGGGCAGCGCGGAGGTGCCCGGGGACCTGAGGGGGCTCAACGCCGAGGCGCTGGCGGACGCGGTGAGGGCGGGGGACGTGGAGGTGAGGAGGGGGCGCAGGGGCGAGCGCTACTACGTGGTCCCGATCGATGAATATTGGGATGAGGCGTCATCCACCTACACAGTGCTGGGGAGCGTGGGATACTACTCGGGCGGCCCGGCCAGGGCCGTCGAGGCCATCCTGAGGAGGGAGCTACCCAGGGACGAGGCGTCCTCGCTCGAGGAGCTGCGCTCCAAGAGGTTCGAGGAGCTCTTCTCCAAGGTCTACAGGGAGGGGCTGAGGAGGATGAGGCACCTGCAGTGGATGGACGACGGAGGCATCCTGGACGGACTCGGCACGAAGGTGATAGGCACCTTCCTCAGCGTGCTGAGCCACAGGAGGATAGTGGACCAGGACAAATACCTGGTCGGGATGATGGAGTTCAAGCCCGAGATACCGGGGCTCGGCAGGATCGAGGGCAGGTGGATAAAGGCGTCCGTCAGGACGCCAGACGCGCTGCGCAGGCTCGTGGAGGGGGGCGGGGCCCCGCCCGCGTCCGAGCTCCTGGAGCTGGCGGCCGGGAGCGTGGGAGGGGTCGCTGAGGGCCACGCGTACGCCGCGAGCGGACTGCTGCCGCTCGACAGGCGCGAGGAATTCCTCTCGATAATGGACTCGGCCGCGGAGGAGCGGAGGCGCCGACCCAGGGGCGCGGCGAGATTAGGAAGCACCGAAGCTTTATCAGTGAGCGCGGGACGAAGCCCGGTGTGTCCGAGGAGATAGTCCTCGACGAGAGCGCCATCGTGAGTGGGCGCGCCGCCGAGCTGCTGAGGTCGATGAAGCCCAGCGCAGGGGCCATAGTGGTCCCGAGGGCCGTTGTCGACGACCTGCAGGCCAAGGCGGCCAGGAACGTCGAGACGGGCATCGTGGGGCTGCGGGCCCTGGCGAGGCTGAGGGCGGAGTGCGAATCGTCCGGGGTGAAGTTCTACGTTCAAGAGGGCGCGGCCGGGGATCCGGGGAGGGCGGCCATAGAGGCCGCGAGGAAGCCAGGGGCCAGGCTCTGCACCGCGGATAGATCATTGCGCCTAGCGGCGGAGGTCCTGGGCGTGGGCTCCGAGGAATGCCCGCAGATCGCCGGAGGCGGCGCGGAGCCGCAGATGCTGGCCAGGTACTTCGATGAGGATACCATGAGCGTGCACCTCAAGGAGGGCGCGCCGCCGCTCGCCAAGAAGGGGAGGCCGGGGGACTTCAGGCTCGAGATCGTGGGGGAGAGCGAGGTCACCAGGGAGGAGCTGGAGGAGATCGCAGGCGCGGTCCTCCAGGCGGCCAGGACGTCCGCCGACTCCTTCGTGGAGATGGAGGCCAACGGAGCGACCGTCGTGCAGCTGGGGACCTACAGGATAGCTATAGTCAGGCCCCCGCTCTCGGACGGTCTGGAGATCACGGCCGTGAGGCCCCTCGTCAGGCTCAGCCTATCCGACTACGACGCGTCGGAGAAGCTGCTCGCCAGGCTCAGGGAGAGGGCGGAGGGCATACTGATAGCCGGCCCGCCCGGCTCCGGCAAGTCGACGCTCGCGGCGAGCCTCGCGGAGTTCTACAGGAGCCTGGGGAGGATCGTGAAGACCCTGGAATCCCCGCGCGACCTCCAAGTGGGGCCGGAGATAACCCAGTACGGACCGCTCGAGGGCGACTTCGCCAGGACGGCGGAGATGCTCCTGCTGGTCAGGCCGGACTACACGATATTCGACGAGATGAGGAAGACGAGCGACTTCGAGGTCTACGCCGACCTCAGGTTGGCCGGGGTGGGCATGGTGGGGGTGGTCCACGCGAGCAGCCCCATAGACGCGGTGCAGCGCCTCATAGGGCGCGTCGAGCTCGGCATGATACCACACATCGTGGACACGGTGATATTCGTCAAGGCCGGAAGGATAGAGCGCGTCCTGGACCTCTCGCTGACGGTCAAGGTGCCGACCGGGATGACCGAGGAGGACCTCGCGAGGCCGGTGGTCGAGGTCAGGGACTTCGAGACCTCGGACCTCCTCTACGAGATATACACATTCGGCGAGGAGAACGTGGTCGTCCCCGTGAGGGAGGCGGGGAGGGCGCGGCGGAGGGGGAGGAGCGGGGAGGGCGCGGAGGAGAGGCTCCTGGAGGTCCTCAGGTCCCTGGACCCCGATGCCGAGGTCGAGCTATCGGGCTCCAGGGCGATCGTCAGGATATCCAAGGAGAGCGTCCCGAGGCTGCTCGGGAGGGGCGGGAAGAGGCTCCTGGAGCTAGAGAGGGAGGTGGGGCTGAGGATCAGCATACAGCCCAGGAGGAGGCGCTGATGCGCGGCGGTCCCCGGCCCGGCGCGACACCGCGTCGCCCTAGGTAGTAGTCGAGGACGCCGGGCCCCTCGAGCCTCTTCAGGAAATCCTCCGCGTCCATCAGGACCTTCCTCGAGTTCTCAAAGCCGACATCCCTCAGCGCCTCCTCGTAGGGCGCCCATTTGTATCCCTGGTGCTCCCATGACACGCGGACCTCGCCGCCAGGCGCCTCGGCCAAGAAGAACGTGACCTCCTTCCTGACCAGCTGACCCCCCTTCCTATAGTAATATGTTATTCTGCGCTCGAAGCCCTCGATGAACCTTACGCGTAGCCCCGTCTCCTCCATCACCTCCCTCCTGGCCGCATCGATGGGCGACTCACCGGGCTCCACGTTGCCCTTCGGGAACTCCCAGTAGCCCGATGGGTACTTAAGCAACAGGTAGTTGCGGACGCCGTTAATGCGGCGAAACACTATGGCGCCAGCGCTCCTCTCCTCCAGCATCGCCGATGAGAGATTGTATCGGCGCTCCCCAGATAAGCTTAGCTGGAGGCGGAGAGCCACTTCTTGAGGGCGTCGAACGCCAGGATCTTCGATGGTGAGGGACTGCCGGCCGGCCCGGGCCTCTTCATGTAGAACGCGTTCACCTCGTAGGCGGTCCCGCGGATCCCCCTCTCCAGCGCTATCTTGGCGAGCCTAGTTAGGTCGACGAGTATCCCGGCGAGCGCCGGGCTGTCGTTTATCCTGGCCAGCACGTACACGTCATCGACCGCGTTGTTGAAGCTCACGTAGCTCAGGTGCATCGCGACGAACTTCCTGTCGCCCAGCGGCTCCAGGTAGCCGGTCGGCTTTATGTAGTGCGGGGCATCGTACCCCAGTATGCCCTCGACCATCGCGCTCTTGGTGAGCTCCTTCATCATGTTCCTCCCGGGATCCGTGAGCGCCAGGAAGTCCGTGTTGCCCCCTATGTTGAACTGGACCACGAACTCCACCTTCCTGTTCCTCTCCGCCATGTGCTCCAGGAGGTCCGCGGTCAACGGGGTGGCGCCGGTCGCCCCGTCGTCCCCCAGCACGAGCGCCCCGCTGCTGCGGAACAGCTCGACGACCCCCTCGTCGTTCGCCAGGGGCGTGGGTATCGCGTTCACGAATGACGCGCCGCCGCGCCGGGCCGAGTGCTCGGCCAGCGCGTAGGCGTATGCGTGGGACGCGGTGAGCCCGGCGCCGCCCGACTCCAGAGCCCTCCTGAGGGCCGCAGCTGATCCGAAGGCCTCCCCCTTCTCGGTCGTCATCACGTTCACTACGACGTCCACGCCGAGCGACCTCCAGTCGTCGATGAGGCTCCCCACGGCGCCCTCCAGGCCGAGGGACTCCTCGAGGCCCTTGGCGCTATATGGCATACCCCTGGCGCTGCCCAGGTGAATCCCCCTCCTGACCTCTATGTCCTTGAGGGCTTGGGGCACCGGGAACTGGTCGCCCATCAGGGACTTTGCGACGTCGTACGCGCTTTTGCCCACCTTGGATTCGTCGACGTCATAGGCCACGACGATGTCTATGTCATCGGGCCTGTACTTCAGCGGAAAGTTGGCCAGGGGGACCCCGTAGGGCTCCATGTCGCCCTCCTTGAGCCGCTCGAGCCCCGCCTCGAAGTGCGAGGCCACGAGGCCCTGACCGATGATCGCCAGGCGTATCCGCAAGCGCGACTCTTCCCGACGGGCCAGAAATAAAGGAATCGCCCCGGGGAATCGCCGATGGCGGGGGCGCACACCAAGCCCGAGGCGCGCAGCGCGGCCTGCAAGTGGTCAGCCAGATCCCCGTCGCGGAGGTAGCGCAGCGCGGCCCTGACGAACTCGCACGCGTCTTGACCGTCGAGCACGCCATCCATGTAGTACGAGATCGCCTGGAGAGCGAGCTCCAGCTTGTCGACCTGATGGACCAGGCGGGACTCCGGGGTTGCTCCCCTCTCATACTCGTCGTAGAGCCTCAGCAGCGCGTCGCCGTCCCCGAGCGAGCCCGCGATCGCGGCCAGGGCGGCGCGCTCCCTCGCGTGCTTCTCCTCCGGCCGGGCCTCTTCAGGCAGCAGGTCGCCGACCATCGACTCGGCCAAGTCGTGGATGGCGGCTAGGGCGGCGCACCTCGAGGGGTCGAGGCCCAGCCTCTCGGCCAGCACTATCGAGAGTATGGACACCATGAGGGAGTGGTCGGCGACGCTCTCCACGTCTGCCGATGGGGCCCGCTTGGCCCAGCCCGCCCTCCTGATGACCTTGAGCTTGGATGCGACGCGGTAGAATCCGAATAGATCCACGCCGGGCGAGGGCCGGCGGTGAATATAAAACCTGAGTCCGAACCCCGTGGACCATGGCCGGGGAGCCTAGGTATCTCATCGAGGTCATCGAGGCCGAGAAGCCCCCTAGGATCCCCCCGGAATACACGGAGGGGCTGAAGGGGGTGCTGAGCGCCAAGAGGATATCGGCCCTGAAGAAGGAGGTCGTCAACTGCCCGGTGATCGGTTCACAGGTCCCATTCCTGGTGTGCTTCCAGTGCCCGAGCTTCCTGAGGCGGGTGAAGGGCACCGTGCAGTGCGCGGGGAAGGATCCGCCCCGGTGGCCGCCGAGCCGGTCGGGCGACTCCTCGAAGCGCCGAGATCCGCCCGGGCGACAACAGCTGCGCAGGCCAGTACACCAGCCGGCCAAATGCCCGGAGCGCTGCGAAAGGGAGGCATTGCCAGGGCGCGCGAGCCCTCTCGGGGGAGCTCGCAGGAGCGACGCGCGGCTTCGCCCATGTCTGGAAGACCCCCTGCGCGAGGGGCATGGCGCGCAGGCTTCCATCTCTGGAGATTTCCGCGCCCACGCACCTACACGCATCGCCGAATACATAGAGGCACACGGTAGACCTCACCTCTTCCAGTGGCGGGCTTTCCGCTGAACTGATCGACCCAGCGAAGTCAGCAATGGGAGGAGGCGACGGCTCCTCCGCGGGAAGCGAGCTTCGAGGGGACGCCAACGGGGCAGCGCCCGTGAAGGGGGTGTAACCCTTAAGATCTCAGGAACCCTCGCCCCTTCAGGGCGGG